>OLWA01001307.1_pt1 | contig 26078 bp, 31 predicted proteins | sample 1673251 | NCBI WGS metagenome assembly OLWA01 (sample SAMEA3178937, study PRJEB25190) | human gut metagenome | biome: human gut; feature: human-associated habitat; material: faeces | place: Austria | collected 2013 | reverse complement strand
ACCGCCTTGATCTTTTCGTATCTGTCCATCTTTATTTCCTTCCTTTTCTATTATTTTATGTGTTGTCTCAGTTGCACCAGTGCAATTCTCAGAGCATACGCATCACCTCGCTTCCGGATATCCTCATCATGTTCTGTTAAATGGTCTGAATACCGCACTTGATATGCCTCCGGTTACAAGATTGCCTGCCTTTTTGTATACACGCATACCTCTTGGCACATAGACATTTCTCGAACATCCGTAGCCATTGGATCCGTCCGGGAATATTATTTCATCGACTTCGGTTCCATTCTTATCCCTCATACTCATCTGGAGATATTGTCCTGCATAACCATTAATAGTCATTGTCAGGTATCCATCAGATTGCGTTGTATATGGTGAAGCCGATGTATATGCAGATATGTCTATAGCTCCATCAAAAGCAGCATCTATCTTGTCATACTCGCCCCAGCCTGTCCAATTAGATCCGTATCTGCTGCGTATATACATCTTTCTGCTGCTTGCTGTTATGTATATCTGATAACCGCACGTGCCATATACCCAAGCAATAACATATCCCCAGCCCCACGCTCCAACCGGTGCATGTTTGTCTGCCGACCAAGGATACTGGGAACCGCCATTGACTACATGATATCCGATTGTAATGTTATCCCAGTCGTCGTTCGTGCTGATTTCATCTCCATACACGATTGATGCAACCGCCTTATTCTGCACTGCATTAGTACTTGCTGTAGACAGTGCCGTATCTACTGACGGCTTGTCAATCAAGTCTTTATATGAGCCTGTAAATGCAACATTCTTAAGATCATTGAACCACTTGGCGATCTTACCAAAGATAGTTGTCAATTTCTCGCTGCTGACAATATTCGCCCGTGCATCCGTCTGTGTGAATGTCGGACGCTGATCGTTAGTAGCTACGTTAGGGACAGCACCAAGCCCAACAGCAGCCTTGTCAATGACAACATTGCCACGCTCTCCGTTAACGCTTGTAACGGGCGTTCCAGCCATGATATCCCACAGATTGTTTACTGTAAGATACACATTAGCTCCTGCAGGAATTACATTGCCTGCGCCCTCTTCAAAGTCCGCTGTTGTCGTGAATTCATCCGATATGTTATACATATCACCTTCGGTTGCTTCGGACGCTGCCGGAAGGTCCGCAAACTTTTTCGTTCCCATAGGTCTTAGTGCACCCTTGAAGCCTTCTGCAATTGCCTTGGACTGCCTGTAGTAATACTCAGCATTGTCAATATTCTCATTTGTACGGGAATCTGTACCACCATGTGCAAAACTCTCTGCCGCAACCGCACTTGACTTTGCTGTGGAGGAGGATGATGCCGCCGATGCAGAACTTGTTGCTGCATTTTTTTCTGATAAAGCGGCATTAACCTCAGATGATGCCGCCGATTCTTCGCTTGCCGCGGCCGCATTTTCACTCAGCTTTGCCGCCTGCTCTGAGTCATAAGCTGCCCTCTCTGAATCATGTGCATCCGTTGCGGATTCTGCTGCCGCATCAGCTGAATTATTACAGTTTGCCAATGCTTCTTTAGCTGCTGTCTCACTTTTTTTAGCTGCTGTCTCACTTGCTGCAGCCGCAACAGCGCTTGATTCTGATTTTACTGCGCTGGCCGCAGCGTCTGTTGCGCTCTTTGATGATGCTGCCGCCTGTACCTTTATATCAGCAAGAAAATCAGGCTGCAGCATGTCCTCTGTTATCCCTGCTTTTTTGACAGCTGCGGATATCCTGCCGGCAGAATCCACTGAAAATGTTATTGTGCCATTATCAAGGAATTCGTACTGGGTAACAAGCGCACTCAAATCTATGTATTTGACAGTCCCATCGTCAAGCGTAAGTATGATTCTCTGAGTGGACACATCATAATCAAAGTTAACGGCAATCTTCTCAATATTGGTATCTATTCTCTTAACAGCCCCGCTGAAGTATGTGATTGTGAAAACTCCTGTAGCCTCATCGAACTGAATATTCTGCACCATTGTCCCGGCAGATGTTTTATCAAACTTCGTTGAATCAAGAACTATTACTCTATTGTCAATCTCGTCTATTGCTTTATCAGCTCTATTCAATTCATATTCATTCAATGGTGTTTTATCACTCGGATAGTTCTCCCAGTTGGTTCGAACGTATGCCTTCTGCATTCTCTTTTTCCTCCATTTCCTTCACATAGGTCTCAAGCTCTAGTTTCCGCTGCTTATCTGCTGCCGTATGCACCTCTTCAAGTGCATTTTTCATATATGGTTCAAGCACATAAAAAGGCAGCTCCGCTTCATTGAGCAGAGCCGCCAGCCTGTCACAGAAATTATTGATTTTTACCGACATCGGTTTATTCATAAGTCCTCCTTAGCCTACATCTGTTATAACGCCATTCTGGACGGTCACAGCCCATCCATTAGCTGTAGTAAAATTCCCCCACCAGCCATCATTGAGATACTGAACTGCTGCCGGAATAAGGTCATTACCATTGCCATCTTTGAGTGAACCATATATAGCCACATCATTAAGATAAGTACTCGCAGCATTGTAAATGCCATCTGCATTGATTGTCACAACCCTGTCGGAGCTGTCTGATTCTACCCACAATCCCACCTTGCCACGTATTGTTCCTGACGTTATCAGGTCTGCATTAAGATGCCCTGTTGTAATGTTGTCCCCATTTATAGTTGTGCGGCCGGAGCCTGACAAATCTGAGAATTCAACATATCCTTCAATCTCAACCTTGTCTGAGCGTATCTTTATCTTCTCCGGTGACATGTTTATCTCACTTATTATGCTGTCTTTAGAAACTCTTGCTGCAATATTGTCAGCATTAAGCTTGATGCTTGAAGACAGTTCTCCCTCCGCCTTCGATGCCCTCTTGACTTCTGCTGCCACGCTGTCGGCTGCAACCGTTATTCTTCCGGACAGCTTTCCTTCCGCCTGCGATGCTCTCTTGACTTCTGCTGCCACCTGTGCCGCTGTATGCGATATCTCCGAAGATAATCCCTGCTCAACATCCGTTATCTTTTCATTAGTCTCATCCACCGTGCGTGTAAGCACGTTTGTCCTGCCCTTGAGCTGTATAATCGAACGTGCAAGTGAATTGACCTCTGTGCAGTAATTCTCAACGCCCTCTGAGGACAACGCATCATGCATTCCCTGTATACCTTTCAGCGTTCTCTGAAGTACATATGACGTAATAATCTCACGCTTTGTATTCAGGCTTACCTTCTCGCCAAGCAGAATGCATGGGTTGCCTATGCAGTCAGCCGAAAAAGGTCTGTATGATATCCTGCCTATTACTGACAATGTCTTACCGGCTATTGTGTCAAGCTCCTCTGCTGACATTCCATACACAAGGAAGTTATCTTCAATTATGTATGTGTTGCCTGCTGTTCCGGCAGTGGCACCTATGTCATTTTCTTCCTGCCGTATCTGTAACTGTGTAATACGTTCCGTAAGAAAGTCATCATATTCACATGAATAATACCGCCCCTTTGTGACATTGTATGCATTACTTGTACGTGGGTATAAGTCATTGGCTGGGTATAAGTCATTAGCCGGATATAAGCCTTCCACAAGCTCATCAAGTACTACATATTCAAGCTTTCCGTCCCTTCCGATATGTCCAAATGCGCCATTCAGCTCACATACTGCCTGCAGGACATCAAGCCCGCTGAGTTCTTCCGGTTTTATTGTCCGCCGCACAATCATGTCGTCATTTACAAGTGATACATCGGTCTGCTCAAGACCGAAATACCTTGCAAATGATGTCCTGAAGGCTTTGAGTGTCATTGTACTGTCTTCATCCGGAAGTGTACTGTTATACCATCCGGCTACATCCGTGTTGATGATGTCATACATTGCGTCATAAGCGGTAATGTTCCTGTAGTCCCTGTCTGCTGTCGGTACATCATCTGTTATCTTAAAACGGCCAAGCCGGTAAGGCTTGTCTGTATGTCCGCCTATTATCAGGCTTACATCTAATGTCCTGCCCTTAAGCGGCGTTACAACATTAAGCACCCTGAATTTGATTACAGATGCCTCACAGCATCCAAATGTAAGACTTTCTTCTGAGCACAGGCTTTCGGTAAATTCAAACTCTTCACTGCACAGGATGCTGTTATCTATCCTGGAGTTATCGTATTTCATTACAAGCTGTTTATCCACACTGCTGTCCCAGAACAGTGAACTATATTCATAATTCTGCATATATCCTCCTAGTACGCTGTGAATGCCAATGTTGTCGGTTCATAATAGACTGTATCTTCATCCTTGTACGATATTACAAATTCAGGATCCTGCAGATACAGTTCCTGTGTCATATAATCATCAATCTCAGGAACATACAGCGTTGCAATAAGTCTGCGTTCCTTTGGGATGATGTAATTATCTGCTATGCTGCCAAACAGCTCCGCCATATCAGCATTACTCATGCAGGGAGGTGTCTGGAACTCCGCTATGTTCTTCCTGCTTTCAAGTGCGTTTCTTATGAGGTCTCCATTAGCATTTCGTTTTGAATCAACATCTATTACGCTGAGCGTTGTCTTATAAGTCTTTGCCTGAATGTACTCCCAGGGGACTGTATAGTCCCCAAGGCGTATCAGGAAGCCACTGTATGCCATTCCGTCCTCCAATCCTAATAATATGCCGGGCTACCTGTGCGGCGGCTGTATTCCTGTGAGAAGCGCCTTGCAGCCTTACCCACGTCACTGTCTGACAGCCCCGGCTTGTCAAGAATCGCCTTAAGGATATCAATTATCTCCTTGAGAAGCTGCATCTCTTCCTTGCTGCCGCCTGACATTGCTGCCGCTCTCTGTGCCATATCAAGCAGCTTACTCTCCGGTGCCACAACCTCACCCTCTGTCCGGTTATCTCCAATCATCGCTAACTGCGGCTGATTAGGTCCTACATAACCGCCATTGGCAAGCAGTGGTATCTTGCTGAGATTAAGAAGCTGTATGTCCACGGCCGGGAATATCTCCTTGCCTGCAACCTTAACCGCATCCCATGATATTCTGGTCTTCTCGTTCAGTGTCTGTATCAGGGCATTGAACTTCTCGATTGCAATGTTACAGGCTCCCTTGAAGGTCTCCCTGAAGCCTTCCTTGATTCCTGCCATTGCAGATGTCCACTTATCCTTTGTGAACCATGGTCTGACGCTTTCCTCAAACCATTTGGATACACCCGACTCTCCCCACCACTTCGCGAAGTCATTCCATTTCTCCTGAATACTGTCATTCATGTTGCTGCCGAATGTACTCCATTTTTCTTTTGTAAACCACGGAGAAACGTCTTCGTTGAACCATCGTTCAACACCATCCCATTTCTCACCAATCTTATCCTTGAGTGCCTTAAATCCAGTCTTCAGCTTGTCCATATCCTCTGCTATGGCATCACTGTTCTTATGGATATACGCCGCGCCTGTGACAAACGGACCTGCAAGCAGATCTGCCAGCATTGTAAGCACCGGATTATTCTCAAAGTCAGTCAGTGTTGTTGTCAGTCCCTCGACAAACGAATCAAAATCTTCTGCCGGAGCCTTTAACAGATATGTAAACTGCTCTGTCCATGACATATCAATCTCAATTCCTGATAATTTCTCATACAGGAACTGTCCAAGATTCCAGCCTCCAATTGCTGCCGTTATGCCGCCTATTATGCTTGCTCCAAGAAATGTGCCTATCTCCATTGCAGAACCGGCACCAAGCACGGTTGCGGAATCCATTGTAAGCATGCTGCCTATGCCGCCCATGCTGGCAACAGACTTCTTTATTCCGGCTCCCAGAGCTGCACCTATTCCTGAATCCTTACCAATCTCAACACCTATTGAAGCTGCAAGCTCTTTTCCCAGCTTTTTTGAGATTGCCCGTATTGCTGCCACGCTGATTTGTGCCGACATAATTTTCTTTATCGTAATTGCTCCAAGAATCAGCGCAATATTCTCACCGCCAAGATTTATCGTGAAGTCCCATGCTCCTTTGAGCACCTTTACCCATTCTATGTCTTTAAACGCCTTAACAACTGTATCTTTTATTCCGCTGACCCACGTACCGACAGTCTGTCCGAGCCCTGCAAAGTCAAAGGTATCAAAGAACGTATTAATTCCGGATGCAATCGACTCTCCAAGATTTTTAAAGTCAAATGTTGTCCCGAATCCCAATGCTGTATGTATCGCAGCATTGAGTGATGATGCCACTGACCTTCCGGCAGCGCTGAAAAGCTTCGGTGTTATTGCTCCATTGAGAAACTGTGCCATATTGGCACCGATATCACTCCATGCCACTTTGTCAACGGCATCCGAATACATGTTGAATATGTCTGCGATTAGATCCGATGTGTCTCTTCCGGCTTTGAAGAAATCACCTGCTTTAATGTCACTGCCTATTGTCTTAAGCCTTGCTATGAACTCATCCGCTTTCTCAACAATCGCCGCCATTCTCGCATCAACTTCACCAAGCACGCCTTCCGTCTGCTGTGCAGCGTCCGTCATCTCTGACATTCCGCCCGTGCCTGTACTGCCTGCCGATGAAGACGTTGAAGAAGATGTTGTGATATTGTTAAGGTTATCTATCTTAAGGAGCCCTGTTGCCTTGGCTGCCTCCTTTGCTGCATCCGTCACATTGTTAAGACCTGCTGTTGCATCAGCAGAGTCACTTACTATTGTTCCTACAGTTGAGGTCTGGCTGCCTCCGCCTCTGTCGCCCATAAGCAGTGTAGTGAACTCCTTGAACTTATTGGCAAGCAGTGACAGCTTTGCCAGCAGGCTGTTAATAACCTGCAATATCGGCGTGAACAGATTGATAAATCCCTGTCCAAGCGTGGTTTTAAGTGAATCAAACTGCAGCGAAAGTATACGTGTCTGGTTAGCCCAGCTGTCCTGCGTCTTAGCAAAGTCTCCGGATGCATCCGAGAGTGCCGACAGTGTATACTGATATCTAAGCAATACCTTTTCCTGCTCAGTCATCTTGGCGGTAGTCTTGCCAAAGCCGTTATTAAGGGCATATTGGTCAAGATTTGTCTGCGTAAGGAGTACACCTATTGACTTAAGCGTCTCTGTCTCGCCGGTCCATATTGACTTAAGCTTGTCAAATGCCTCATCAGATGACAGGTTGTAGAATGATGCCACGTCACCTGTAAGTCCGGTCACGGCTTCGGCCATGTTATATGCTTCTGATGTTGAGAATCCCATCGACTTGCTCATCGCTCCGAGTGTTCCCATGTACTGCTTGGCTACTTTCTCAGAAATGCCAAACGTCTCAAGTGCGCTCGTTGCAAATTCATCAGCCCTGGAGGACATTGAACCGAACGTAGTATCAACAACATTCTGTACCTCTGTAAGATCAGAACCAAGGTCAAGACAGTCTTTTGTGAACTTGACAAGTGCTCCTCCCGCAAGTGCTGCACCGATGATTCTGCCTATCGGCTTGAATGCATTAGCAGCTGTCTGCTGGGCGCTGCCTGCAATCCCTTTGAGGTCTTTGTTGAATGAATCCTTATTAAGAGCAAGTCCAAGGTCTATCTCACCTATCTTGAATCCCACCTGCTGCCTCCTTTCCGTTATTTTCCGAATGCGCTCCTGCAGAATGCCTGAAACTTCGCGACATACGCTGCATATGCTGCAGGATTTTCACGGTGTTTGCGTATACACCGCATCTTCCAGTCGTTATATATCTTTTTCTGTTCAGGAGTAAATCTGTCAATCACGCTCCTGTCCTTCTCAGCACGTATCGATACGATCCGGCCGAGCGGTGTCTCCGGCATAATGCCTGACAGAAGCGTGCAGAATTCATTCCATGACATGTCATCCTCCTGCCTGAGCCTTATTCCATACTGCTGCGCAAAAGAAGCCTCTATGAGGCTGTAATCCTCATAGAGGTCGTAATAATCATCACACGGATCTTTATCATCCCTGAAATCGGTCCACATCTTCAAGACTTGTGCCTGTTGCCGCTGCCATGATTGCATGATATACAACCTTGTATTCAGGCATCGGAAGGTCAAGCTCTTCGATAGCCTTTGCTGACTTTGCTCCTGCAAGCATCTCAATCGCCTTGCCAATCATTACAACTTCATTGAGCTCAGGGTCTTCCTTTGCCTTCTTTTCAAACTCTGCCACCATGGCCTGTACATTAAGAATTGTGTTCTTGCGGTTATTTACCGTGATTGTAAGGTCATCACTTATCTTCACAAGCGGAAGCTCATTGGTAATTCTTGATGAAATATCTATAATCTGTGCCATTTAAACTATTCTCCTTTACCTGATTAAACTGCGTCTGTATATGTCGGCTTGCCGTCTGACAGTGCCGTCCACTGAAGCTCTCCTACAGCCGTGGCGTTGCCTCCAAGGCTTGTTACATTGATTACGCACGGCATTGTAAGCTTGCCGCCATCCGGGAATGTGATTGTAAGTATCGAGTTACATGCCTGCCCTTTCTTCATGAACAGCCCTGCCACATAGTCATTGCCCGGATCACCATAGTTACGCTTGCCTCCCATGGTGATTGTGATTGACTTTCCTGTCATAAGCCTTCTCTTCCAGCCTTCGGCTTCCATGGAATCCCATTCCTCGATATTGCCGTCAATCGCAATTGCAAGGCTCTCCGCGTCTTTTACAACTGTTGATTCGTCGCCGGTACGTCCTTTGGTATTGACACCGAATGTAATCTCATTAACCGGCGTTACACCTGTTAAACCTGATGCATTTAATACTGCTGTCTCGTTATCCATTGTTAATCCTTCCTTTCATAATAAAAATCTGCCTCTATTACCATTTCATACACCATGCCGTCATCCATTCCGACATCAACCGGTGTATCCGTATGCATATCTGCGAACAGAATCCTGTTACCGCCGGCATGCGCATTCCTCAGAGCTGCAACAGCGTCATATACTGCTGCCGCCTTAAGCTCTGTATCCTTTGATGACTTATTCCAATGTACAAGAATACTTACCGGCTTAATCCTGTAGGAGCTGTTAGTCCTGCCACCTACAGTGTTCTGTACCTGCTGCCTGTCAAGGTTATAGATTCCTATGCTGCATGGTTTCTTATCCGGCATGTGCCCGACATATATGTGGCTTCGGTCTGCTATACCGGTGGCAGCAATGCACTCTGCCACATCTACAAGTGTAAGAATCACATTCCCGCCTCCCTCTGCATAAACTTGGCAAATGCCTTATGCGGCATGTCCTGTTTTTTGCCTCCCGGAAGGTAATCATCAAGCCACCTTCCCTTGGCATTGGCATGTACCGAAGTATTAAACTTATATTCAGGATGATAATACAGGCGGCGTGCATACGGCGTTGAAGATACTATGCTTACATAGCCGTCCTTCGAACCCTTGGTGTCAATGAATGTTGATTTTTGAAGTGTTCCGCCCTGTCTTTTTAAGCGTTTGACTTTTTTGCCTTTGTACTCTCTTCCGTTTTTTGCATACTGTCCGCGCTTTCCATATACCTTCTCGACAGTATATTCGTCTTCAGCGAACGGAAGCGTCTGGCTCTGTCCAACATCCTCAAGTATCTGCTCTGCCGTCTGTTCAAGCGCCTTTACTGCCGCCTCATTAATCCTAGCGATTGCACCTCTGTATATTGTCACCCGGCTTGATACCTGCGCCATCAGACCACCTCCAGCATCGTATAGTTTACTGTTCCGTCAGGGTTCCTTGCCTTGCTTCCTGTTACTATCCTGCGCTGTACACCGAATATGACCGCCGTCCCTCCGGATATTGTGGCAGCGTCCGGGCATATATCGCCCGGAAAGTACGCCGTCCCTGTAACCTCTATAAGCTTCTTCTGTGCTGTAAGAACTGTCTTTGCCTTATCCTGATAGTTGCACAGCCCTTCAAATTCAACCGGCTCCAGCGGTTCACCATAGTTGCCGTATCCTTCCTGCTCTATGGTCCCGCTTACCAGCACATGACACATCCTTTTGTCAATAAGGCTTGGATATATCATATACACCTCCTGTCGCACAGACCGGTCTGACAGAGCATGGCATACACATCCCTGCGCATTGCCACGCCTGCAGCCGTTGTGACTTTCCAACTAGACCCGAAGCTCATCGACACTCCGCCGAGCGCGTAGCTGTCAAGCACGCTCTGTATGAGGGCGGCATTCTCATACTCGAACTCTGCCTGCATGCAGCATACCCTGCGTACCATATTCTGCTGAAATTCCGTCAGTCCGGAGAACCCTCTTCCAACAATCCTGTTGTATGTAAGCGAATCGATATGCATGCTTGCAATATCAAGCGCCCTCTCAATCTCATCCTCCGGTATCATGCTGCCGCCGTAAATTTTTGCATAGTACTCCTTATCTGCATACATGGCTTACTCTCCTGTGTACTCTGTTGTGTCAACGTCTACATAGATACTGTCTATCTTGCCATCCTTGCCGTTTGGGAACACAAATGTATCAGACAGTGAACGGTTCTGGTACAGATATCCGTCACCCTCCGTATGTGTTCCCGGTGCAAAGAAGTAGATACTTGATATCTTAGGTACTGTCTTGCATGTCTCAAGGCTCGCCACAAGCACGTTAATCTTGTGCGCTCCCGTTACTGCCTCAACACCATGTTCGCTGTCCTCAGCTACCTTCTTAAGCGGCACGAATCCGCCCTCCGGTGTATCAAAATCAAACGCATCATAGAAGCGCTCGTCATCGATAACCTCCATGATTGGAACACCATCGATATCTGTCACACGCGTCTCAATTCCGATACCGCCCTCAGCGATCTGCGTCATCTCAATCTTACGTGTGAACTCGGATGACTGCTCAAGAGCGTCCATTATCTCACTTGAGACATACATGATAAGTGAGCCTCTTGCCTTATATCTGCGGAGCTTGCCCTTGCCAAGGATATCCTTGAGCATACCGAATACCTTTGCCTTGGTATACGCTGTTGAAGCTGTTGATGAATGATATCCTTCTGTCTCCTGTGCCTTCTTGGCAACACGGTAGTAGAAGAGCGCATCTGTCTCAGGCACAACCGCCGTCTTCTCAAATGTCTTTGAGATATTGTTGATTGATGCTGTTGCATTAGTCTCATCAACGTCTGCCTTATCCACAAGGAACTGCACATCCCTGTCATGTGTTACAGTGTATGGATGATCTGTCTGTGAAAATGTTCCGCTGTTCCATCCGCCTGAGCGCTTATGATTCCTGTATCCGCTTACAGACATCTGTGTAAAGTGGAATGTGTTGGCATTAAGCCACTTTACATTGGTTGTGATGAATGGTGATGTGAGCGCTCCCTGAATAAGAATCTCAAGAAGCTCCGGTGACCACTGTTCTGCATAGTTTAAATTTGCCATTGGTTAAATCCTCCTTAATTGTTAAATCTGTTCCAGCGCTTGGTTGCTATCTGCGCAGTACTCTGAGCCTTCTGCGTTGACTGCTGGCTGCCGCCTGCCGCCCCTATCTGTACATAGCCCGTCTGCTCTGTCATCTGAGGCTTTAACTGCGGCACATCCTCAAGCACCTTGTTAATTGATTCCTTGATGGCGTCATTGTTAATGCTGCCATCTGTTCCAACAGCCTTGGAAAGGTCAGCAATCTTAAGAAGATAAGGCACAGTCTTGATTCCTATGCCAAGCTCTATTGCGACAATGGTTGCCGCCTGCTCAATCTTCGCTGTCTGTGCTGCCTTTATGGCTGTCTGAGCCTGCGCCTGAAGCTCTGCAACATTAGGCTGGCTCTTTGCCTTCTGTGCCTTGAATGCACTTATTGCCTGCTCAGCCTCTTCCTGGCTGAGACCCTGCTGCTTAAAATAGCTCTTGAGGGCTGTGTCCTCTTTTGCTGCAAGTGTTCCTTCAAGCATGTGCTGGATCTTGTCATAGTCAACCGCTCCTGCTGCCGGCTTCTGCTCTGTCTGCTGACTGACCTGACTGTTACCCTGCTGGCCGCTTTCGCCAGCTCCTTCTCCATTACCTGCTTCATTGCCAGCTTCGTGTGCAAAGAACTGCAGGTTAAGCGGAAGTCTTGTGTTGTCTTTCATTGTGTTCCTCCGTTTCTAAGGGTGTCTCCCTGTAATCCATTGTCATCGGTGTCACCGCCCGCGCACCTTTTAGTGCCTTATCGCGTTTGGGCATATAAAAAGAGCCGTAGAATTTTTCAACTCTATCGGCTCCAATGTATGTTTTTATACTTACAAATTTTTATAAATCATTTGAGGCTTTCTATACCTCAGGCTCATGCACAAATCTGCTATTGCCATTCCCTGTTGTTCAACTATATAAACAACCTTTTTGTAGTCCTCCTCGGAATAATATTTATTTATTGTATCCATCAATACATCCAATGCAGATATATTTTTTCTGATTGCTGCTATGTCTTTTTGAATCTGCCCATTTACCGGAACATCCACAACCAAACTTCCATGTGGCTTAGGTGCAGGATTCTCTTTTACCGTTCTGAAGTAATGGTCTACAAGGTAATCATACACTTCCCATGCCTTGTCTGTGTTCAGAGATTTTGCATGAAGCAATGCTCCTTTCTCTGTCCAAAGATACAATGATTTGGCGTATTTAAAGGAGCTTTGAATTTCACATGTCCTTTTCAATCTCCTTAATTCTTCCCCAGATACATCAATATAATGCTTTCCCAGAATGTATCTATCTTTGTTGTAGTTGAAATTATATATTATTTTATCCTTTGTTGTACCATATGCCTCTGCAATCTGCTGTGTTGTAAGGACTCTCATTCCCTTTACTTCTATTGTTTGCGGTAACTGCATATTAAATCTCCTTTCAAATTCGCTTGAAAGAAGTTTCCATCTGCATTATAATATTTACAGAAGGTAACTTCTAACCTGAACAATCGTTAGTGCTGTGGTAGGTGCAACGATTGTTCTTATTTTTTATCCAACTTCTTAATTCCGCGACTAATTGCTTCAGTTCTATTTACATTTTCCCTTTCACAATAATCTTCTAATATTTTTTTATCCTCATCACTTATTCGGATGCTTAATTTATTAGGTCTTGGATTATTAGTTGGTCTGCCTGTCCTTGGACTCACAATATCACCTCACTTTTGTCGGGCATAATTATATTATATATTATGTCGGGCAAAAGTCAAGTACTATTTTCTATATTCCGGGTACTATCTCTTTTATTCCTCTTGCTATTCCGGCCGCTTTCTTCATGATTGAATTATCTTCAAGGTATTCAAGACCTTTAAGCGTTATTCTCGTCTCTCCTCCGGTACAGATGTGTGTTCCTGCTATAGTCTGCCGGATGGATAAGCCTTTTACATATCCTTCATCTGACAGCATTTCCATTATGGCATTCCATCTGTTTTGCGATATTCCCAACACCTCAGGTGATATCATGTCTGTGTCAAGCTCATCACAGTCCATTGTCTTTTCAAGGATACGAAGGATTCTGTATATGATTGTAAAGTTATTCAATGGATTCCTCCTGTTTTCCGGTTTTTAGGTACAAAAATACCACCGACCTTTCGGCTGGTGGCTACTTATCTACTGTCCCTGTTCCCAAGCCCACTTTTTGCACTTATAAAAAGCATCTATTGCCTCTTGTGGTGCATCTTTTAATTCTCCGTCTTTTATCTTGTCAGCATAGGGTTCGTATTTTTTCATTAACTTTTTTATCTCATCAGGATAATCAACAATCATAGTTCTTTCCCCTTTGATTTTATAATGGTCATATATTCAGCTTCAACTTCATCATATCTTCCATACTCAAACATTTTTTTTGCATAATCACTTATCTTATCAACATTATATTTGTTAATCCCTAGTGCGTCAATTGTTTTCTTGCATTCTTTGTTTAATTCTCTAATGTACTTTCCATAGTTCTCTTTAGTGATATTCCAGCCTTTACTTCTAAACTTTTCGGCCTGCTTCATGTGCCACATCTCATGATACTCTGTTACACCTTTTTGTCCCACAATCTCTTTATTAACAATTTCCGAGATATAGTATACAACATTATTTACTGCATCATACTTTCCATATGCCTTTAATTCTTCTTTTGACAATATTCTTATCTCTGGCATCCTGTCTTTTGAAATATCCCATTTTTTAAGCGCTTTAACAGTATTGGTATAAATCTCATGTAATGCCCTCGGCTTTATAACCTCATTATCTGATACATATATATTCTCCTTATATGAATTAATCTTTTTTACATCCACTTTTTTATCCGGTTCAACCTCAATTATCTTACTATCGCCTCTTACGATTGGTCTGTATTCCTGATTGTCTGATAATTGTTTCTTCCACTGCTGCCGTCTGACCTCATACCTCTTCTTGTTCTCCGGATCCATCGAATACTTTGCAAGCCTTCCGAACTTCTCTTCCTGACGCTCTGCATACTGCTGTCGTGCCTCAGTCTCATTGAACATCTGCACGTCCTCCAGCTCCGCAGGTGTCCATGTGTCATCAGGAGCATCTGATATGCCCGGAAAGAATGTTGTGTGCATGTCTTTACAGTTTGGATGGTAGAGCCCTGCGGCTATTGCTGATGACATCAAAGGATACGGCCCGTCTGATGCCTTGCCGCCGCTCCATACATCATCAATCATGACCTTTCCAACGAAAGGAAGGCACTTTGGGCATGGATTGGCACGCTTGTTCATGATGACTGTGTGTACTCCCCATTCCTGCCGCATCTCTCCTTCTCCGTACAGCTTCGCTCTTGTACTTGCGGTCCTAAGTGCCATTCCGGCATAATCCTCAAGCCGGTGCCTTGCACCGTTTTTGTACTGCACACAGTTGAGGCCTGCTGCCAGCATGTCCTTTGTTGCCATATCGACAGCCTTTTCAAATGTGCCTGCTCCTGTATTGTAATACACCTGTGCGTTGAATATTGTGCTCCGGTATTTGTCATTGGCCATTCTGAGGATTGCCGTTTCTGCGTTCTGCATATCATTCATCGTTGCATTTATAAGGGCTTCAAGCTTTCTTTCGCTAAGCCGGAAGAATTCACCATCAATTCCCTTGCCACGCTTCTTTGTCCCCCTGAAGCCGTTCCTGATAGCCTTAAGGATTGCCTCTTCCTGTTTCATTCTGCCTTCATCATGTGCAATGCTTATAAGAGCGGATATCCTGTCATTGATATCCTTGAACTTTCCCGGATACTTTCGGGCATTCTCTTTCTTGTACTTTTCAAGCGCCTGAAGCTGTTCTGTCTGCCACATGGACCACTCATAGCCTTCCTTGGTCTCTTCTGCCCGGTGCCGGTCAATATTACGCATCATTGAGGCTATGAGCTCATCTTCTATTTTTGCGAATGCTTCGCCGATATCATAATCACTCATATGCTGCTCCCGCCATATTCAGCCCAAATGTATTGAGGTCACCGGCTGCCGACATCTCATCCACTTCTGCTATTCCCTGCTCAGCTTTAAGCCTCTGTACCTCTTCGTCTTTCCACTCTGTGTCCTTCGTGTCACCGTACAGCTCTTCAACACATGCTTCAATCGACATGATGCCCTGTGTCTTTCCCTTTCCTACTGTCTCGACCTGACTTTCAAATGATGGGTTGGCATACTCGCCGAACGGTATGTTCACCTTTACCTCTTCAACAGGTTTCTTAAGCAGTATGTTGACTGAATTAACCGCAATGCTTACAAGCTTCGGCAGAGTCTCCTGAAGCGCATCCACTATCGCATTGCGCGTATACAGTGTTGTCTTCTCTTTCTCTCTCTGCGCCTCTGCGTTGTCGAGCTTCTTGTTGTCGATTCCAAGTGTTGACGGGCTTATAAGTCCCTGCAGGCAGAGGTCAAGTGCTGTACAGTATGCTGCAAGATAGCTGTCATGCGGTATTGCAGGCTGTTCCGTGCTTATCACATTTCTGGCACCCTCTGTCATGTCCGTCTCTCCGGCTATGAACCTGTTATCAAATGCATTGTGCGCCATTACCTCACCCGTGTTCGGATCATGTGGAAGATAACACTCCGGTATGTACGTTCTGGCACGTCCCGCACGCTGCGCATCCATCCACTGGCTCCACGTCTCGTCAAATGCATCAAAGCTGTCAAGCTTGCCGTCAAACAGTGAACCGCCTCGCCCTTCGTATTTTTTACTCTTCCTGATGCTCAGCACAACTGCCAGCATTATGTCTGTATCACCGAATGCCGTATTGCTTATGCCTGATGTTGCATCTATTGCCGTCAGTGGCACTTCCTTCTCGTCCCTGTACAGATGGTTCTCTATGTAGCCATATCCATAATGCTCATGCAGCACATATGTACCGCTGCCGGCCTTGTATGGTGTCTTGAATACTATTTCATGTATCCTGCCCCTCCTGTACTCAATATCAATCCTGTCCCCCGGATACCATTCGAGTATCGGATATTCGCTCACCGCTGTATCGAAAGTAATCTTGAATGCTCCATCACCTATGACAAGCACATCACTCAGGTAATTCTCAAGATTCTTCCGGAAGCTGTTCTCGATGTCGATATGCTCCCACACGTCCTTCTGTGTGTCTGATTCAAATTCAAACTCATTCATGTCAGGAAGAACGATTGATACAAGGGTGGATATGATAAGCCCCGGAAGCCCCGTATGTATCTTACGCATCTCCATTCCCGGACTGCACCTTGCCGCCCAGAATTTGTATTGGTCGGCATATTCCACATTCTGCTGGTACAGCTGTTCAAGCTCATTGGAATCGCCGCGGTACCATACCCTGTTGCGGATTGCTGACGATTCAAAATCCATCAGCTCTCTTATTTGCAGGCTGTACCCTATTGTGTCCTTATACAGCCATTCTCTTACACCTTTTCTGATGTTGTCGCTCAATTTGTCTATCCACCTCATTTCATTCCTCCTATGCCGTCCCTGAACGGTATCCATCCATACTGTGCCGCATTGATTGTATGGTCGTTGGCATCCTCCGGTGCCTGTCCGTCTTCATCCCAGCTGTACCTGTCTATCTCTGACAGATGATTAATGCAATGGTCCAGCACCATATAAGCGCCCTGCGTTATCCAGCCAAGCTGCAGCCTTATTCTGTCAACTATCGTTACCTTCTTGTATGAATCGTTAAATGTATATATGCAGCCGTGCAGCCTCTTGTGCTTCTTAAGTTCCGTTATGGTGGCCTGGTCTGCACAGTCAATGAATGTATCTTTTGCAAGCCCCCATTTGTCAGAGCACCGGTCAAGGAAGGCAATGAACTTCACTGCCGTGTCTGACGGGGCAAGCGGAACAGATAAGTCGGCATTGCTGTATACTTCCTCTTCAAGCACAAAAAGCTCACGGTTGTACGTTACGCCCTCAAATATCATCGCAATTGTATCCTGCGACTTGCTTGAATATGACGTATCCATGCCAACCGTGAACTTCTTGAACTTTATGCTGCCATCTTTCATGCGCTGCCTCAGCCAGCTCTCAGATACAACATTGCGCTTTCTTGTAAAGTTAGGGAATACAAGCCCCGTAGCCCTGCCTCTCAGCCCTTCAATCTTATTTTTCCATATCTTGGTGCCTTTAGGCGTGTTCTCAATAATCTGCTTAATCTTGCTTTCCGGAAGCCCTTTGTTATGGGCAAAAGAAAAGAACCAATGCACCCATCCGGGCTTTGGTTCTTCGTTAAGCTCTTTAATTATCTCGTCCGGTGTCTCCTGCTGCCATTCCGGCAGAGGGCGCGAGTGGTTTATGTACTCACTATACACAGGCAGTGCCGGATCATCGGGATTAAGTGTTGCAAGTATGTAATCACTTCGCATCGATGCTTCCCGGACAAACTCTATATCTGCCGTGTTAATCTCGTCAATATACAGACAGCCATACTGTCCGCCAAGCGCATCCTTCCACTTCTTTTTGTTGCCGTAACCGATAACAAATATTATCTTGTCTCCTCCGGGCGTGTGGTACAGTATGTGTGGCATCTTATAAGCCTTGCTTCCATTGCCGTTGTACTCGGTAAGCACTCCGAAATCATCAAGGATTCCAAGGTCTTTGTTGATTATATTCTTCTCTGCCGTTCCTGTGTCATCTGCGGCTATTATGTGCAGCTTCTTGGGGGATTCTGCCACCTTAAGCATATATTTGAATATGCCTACTGTTGTTTTGCCTGCTGCCGTGGTGTCAACCCTCCAGAAATTCTACTGGCGCATCACATTTCAAAAATGCTTTGTACTTCTTTGATAAAGCTAATCTTTCAGAACTCATGGAGCAAACCACCTCCCCTCATTCAAAAAAGAGACCGACTATTCGCCCTCTTTATACTTCCATAAAAAACCATATGCACTTTTGCATTTGCCTCTAGCACATCTGCTTATCAATCTATCTTTTATTGTTTCTTCTCATATCCTGATATATTTTTCCAAATCTCCAATTCAGCCACCGCCTTACTCTCTCATCTGTTTTATCAGGTCGTCAAGCTTACTCTTCTCTGTCTCAAGTCCCTCAAGTGCAACATTCTGCTTATCCTTCCATATGTCCGGTTTTCTGTTCTTAAGCCAGAATATCTGGGCTGTTGTGTCTCCCGGAATTTCCTTTGTTATCCTCTTTGTAACCACAAGCACACCATTAATGCGCTCTTCTGTGACTTCTGTGTACACTCCACCTACTGCTTTTTTGTACAGTGCATTCTCCACACGGATATCAGCAACATCCTTTCCCTCTTTTAAGGTGTCCGAAATGTCTTGATACTTTTTCTTCCATGCTGCAAGTGTGGACCGTGATATTCCCATGTTAGTGGCAATGTCATCATCTGTAAGTCCATCCCTCGCCCATGCGGCAAGTCTGAGCTTTCCTTCGTCTGACAGCCAATATTCATATTTTCCTTTTGCCATATCAGCACACCTGCCTTTCCTGCATATCAGCATATTTTTGCACACAAAAAGACACCGGCGTGTGTGCCGGTGCCTTCCCAGGAGTTATTAAATGATAATCACTTTGGACTAATTCCATTTTACATATTAACATATAAAAAACGAACAGAGCGAACAAAACGCGCATTTTTTAAAAAAATTTGCAAATCATCCTCTTGATACATTCAAAACCGACATAAGTGCATCCTGAAGAACCTTTGATACGTTTATCCCTGCTTTGTCGGCTTCTACGTTAAGCCAGTTTGGAAGTGTGACGTTTCTCCGTACAGACTTCATGTCAACCTTCCTTCTGTACGCGTCAAAGTCGACATCAACCAATGATGCATATGTTTCTCCGTCAGCGGCAAATGTCCCCTTGGCTGCGTCAACCTTATCAAATTCTGTTGCCTCCGGCAATTCCTCGCCATTGTCTTCCTTTGTTATTCCTGCCATTCCGATAACATCCCTTGCCATCTCAATCGCGTCTGCCATTCCATAGCCTTCTGTCATGGCTCCTAAATCTGGTACTTCTATCAGTATGGTATCTTTATCATCATTTGTCTTTGTAAATAATACAGGATATACTCTCTTCATGTTACAGCTCCTTTTCTCTGTCTATTCATATATCTATTCATAGAAACCGGGGATTTTACAATCCCCATTTCCTGATAATTGCCTTTGCAAGTTGTTCATTAATCTCTCTGTGCCTTGGTACCTGCTCTATCATTCCGTCTCTTATATACACATCATGGTTGCTTCCATGTCTGAGGAATGTAAAGCCTCCGGCTTCAAGTTTCTTTACTAAATCCTTTTGTTTCATCCGTGTCCTCCTTTCATTGTTTATTATACACATTCAATGTGTATTTGTCAATTATTTAATGTGTATTTATACACATTTTTTACACTAAAATAGCAGTGAATGAATTTCCACTCACTGCTATCATTTACTGCTTATCCCTTAAAAACCGCTCAACTGCCATCCTGCATCCGTCAGCCGTGTTATTGCCACCAATCCTGTCAGCAACCTGCACCCAGCTCATATTCTCAATATATCTGTACTCAATCATCTGCCGCATCCTGCTGTCAGCAAGCTCACTCAAGAAATGTTCGACCTGCGTCTCAAGTTCTGCAAGTTTCTCATCCCTGTCAATCAACTGCTGCCGCCTCACTCTCAGTAACGTCTTCCGGCGGCTGTAATCGCTGTACGGGAAGCCCTCTATCGTGTAATGGTGCATGTTGCCCTCTCCGCCCCTGACTGTGTCCCTGACGCTGTATCCGCCCTGCTCCATGTGTTCTATCTGCCTTTCTAATGCCATGACCTTCTCAGCTATGTACTCACGCTCTTTCTTGATTGCGGTATATTGGTCTAAAGCTTCTTTTAAACTACTCATTAATCCTCCTATATTTTTTTGCACAAAAATACCAACCATCAATTGCTGACGGTTGGTATACAAAATTACTAAAAAATACTTTCTCCATAATTCTTTTTAAATTCATATTCCGAAATCGTTACACCATCTATATCTACTGCCTCATTGTATTTACCTGAGTCTGCATGTCCAATTTCAATTTTATGATTGTCAACTTTCGGTGTGATCTTTTTTAACTTCACATAATTAATTACTCCTTTGGATTCTAAATCAGAAACAGCTCTTGCCACATCCTCGTCAGAATAACCTTTAATTTCTTTTGGAATTTTAAAATTTGCTCTTATATATAATGCAACCCTTTTCAATAAGTTAATTTCCATCTTTTATGCTCCAATCTTATTTTTAGAGTAATTATACCATAGTAACCGTCAATATTCAATTATCAATGTACTGCAGCTTGTTTTTGATTTTTAATTCTAAAATTTACATTATCCATCTGTAGATGGGGTACATGCTATGGTACCGCCTCTCTCTTTTTCGTACGGTTCTGGCAGCTCCATCCATGCCTCCGCATAATGTATCTTTGTATCATCCTTGAAGAATGCTCCATGCATCTCGTCATATATGCCGATTACAGGCACAGCCCTGCTTGCAACCGATATCAGTATGTATCTGTCATCGTCCGGGACGCTGTCTTTTGCTGAATGCCATGCTTCTCTAATCGGTCTATAAGGGATACACTGTTTCTTTTGCTGTTCGTCCGGCACAGTATCAGCCGCATCTGTGTCATTCTTATTGTTTTCAGGAACCACCCCCGGATAATCTCCCACATTCATCTGTCCCTTAAGCTGTTCCTCCTCATTCTGTGCTGCCTGTTTATCCGGCTCTTTTTTCTGGCTTTTTTCCCGCTTTGTTACAGTAACCTTTGGCTTTTTGACTACAGGCTTTTTTTCCTGTTGCACTGGTGCAACTTCTGCCCCCTGCACTCCCGGCATATTCTCCATGAATAATGCCTTCCACTTGGCTTCTGCTGTAGGTTCATCATGTCCAAACAGCTTCCCACACAGTTCCATAAACTTATCTTCAGGTATCTGCTGCCGTTCTGACGTATCTCTCATATTCACAACAGCAATTCCTTCTGACTTTACGGATATCATAAACTTTCCTATTCCTGATATCCGTGCTATGTAGACTGCCTCTCCTGCCGGCGCAAGTATTTCCCTGTACTTCTTCCAGTCTGGTATGCAGCTGTACATCTTCCGGAACAGCTCAGGTTCGTTATGCATCAGAACATATATTACTTTCTCCGTAACTGTAAGCTCCGCATTGCTGACTGTCGCATCTTTGGGCTCTGTCATTACCTCAAGCGGAGTTACCTGCTGTTCTTCGTCATACTCTTTCTTGATTGTGTTAATCTCACTTTTCGAGTAAGCCGGTGATATCTCATCATTAATCCCATCCGGGAGCTGCAGCATTATAGCAAGCTTGGCATATCCATAGCCTCTGTATTTATCCTGAAGGCGGTCTGAATTGCCGCCTTCTGAAAATCTGTCATTGATGCTTATGAACCTGCTTACCATCGTCTTGTCGATATTGTACTCGGCTGCTGCCATATCATTGATACTGGCATATCCTGAGCCTGCCAGTATGTCCGGATTGTCCCTTGCAGTCTTTAGCAGAAAGCCGATTCTTACAAAGCCTTCCGTTGTCCTCGTAAGCTCCGTGTCAAGTGTCTGCTTGAACTCTTCATATCCTGCAAATGTCTTTTTAAGTTCTTCCATGCCTGCCTCCTATGCTGTTGCCTTTACTTGTTTGAGGTGCCTTATATACTCCTCAAGAAATCTGTCAATTTCTTCCTTATCCGGCTTCGTATCATGTATTCCATACCACTGGCGGATTCTGTTATCCGCAAGCTCTACTGTTATATACGGGATATCAGGCTCTGACTGCCGGCGCACCACAAGAATATATCTTTTGTTATCATTGTAGTTCTTCATGTACAGCTGATGCTCGCTCCCGACGCAGTGATGCAGTATACGTCCTTCAAGTACTATCTCACCTGCATCATATGCCGGCCGTATCATTAGTCCGTCCTGCTGCCATGTATATCTCTTCATGATTTTCCTGCTGACATCTGGTATCTTCGGATATCTGTCTTTCATGCGCTGCAGATACAGCTCATCTTTCTTCGCCTCATTCTCAGCACGCAGCCTGGCATATGTTTCATGCAGATTCCTCGGGCGCAGATATATCTCATTAGTCATGTCATCCCCCGCTTTTTCACGTTCACGCAGGTAATCAGCATATTCTATCAGTGCCCTTGCGAAGCTTCCATCATATTCGTTCCTGTACCTGTCAGCTGTATTGCAGAGTTTATCAACGCTTTGATACTTCAGAAGCATGTCGCACTCCTTTTCGCTTGAAGCGACACTGTATATCATGTACAGCCTGTCATAATATTTACGTCCGATTCCTCTCGAATTGGCATATCTTATCAGAGGCAGCGCCATATATTCCCTGCCGCCTGCTGCTTTCTCCCTAAGATATCTGAAATCTTCTTTTGACATTTTCATTATTCGGGCAGCCTCAGTTGCATTCTTATCAATCATCCTCGTCCGTCCTTCAACATACAGCAGCTTCCGGCATATATATGCAAGTCCAAGCTTATACAGTGTCTCTATCTGTGGACAGTTGGCATATGTCACAAGTGTCTGGATTACAGCCATGTTCCTGTTCCTTCTGGTATCACAGTTCAACAGCCTGTGCATATCTTCCGGGCAGTATCTGAATGCACTGCCTGCTACTGCCTGCTCACGTCCATGCTCTACATCTATCTCATATGTCTGTATGCTCTTAGTTCTGTGCCATCTGCCTGAACCATATATGTACTGTCTGTCTCCTTTTTGGGTTAGGATAATGCGACCATACTCATAGGTATCAACTTCAATACAGTCTGTCATGCGTCTTTCAGCGATTGTGTGGAATACTCTTATCACAAGCTTTTCCCCTGAAGTCTTCTGGTACAGGGCGGAGTCAAACTCCTGACCGTACACAGTATCATTTCTGATGCGCCCTGCCGGTCTCAGGTATCCTGATTTGCCACAAAGCGGGCATATGTACATTTTTCCTGCTTTCGGTACATTATGCAGTTCGGATATTCCTGTCAGCGGTTCACTGACACGCATATTGCGTGATGACTCTCCTCCGCACTGCAGACACCTGTAGTCCGCACGGCTTCCATGCCTCTTATATGCAATAATATTGCTGATATCTACCCTGCTCATGATTCTTGAATTAAATGCATCAGGAATATCCGGGATATCTGCGAAGAGCGCTTCCATTTCTTCATCGTCCTTATTCTGCTTCAGCTGCTGCCTGTGCATGTCCACATCGTATTCATAATTAAATATTTCATCTGCCAAATCTTCATATCGGTGTCTGTGGACTGTCCACTTTCTCACAATCCTTTTATGCGCTGCCGTTATATATGCCCTTGATATCTCCGCATTATAAGGATTATTCCAGCCCGTCCTCGAATCCCATGTGCCTGATGCATAGCTGTAATGTGCATAATCATTGTCTGCAAGCACCAGCCTGTATATGGCTTTTTTATTATTAAACAGATCGATAATCAGATGCTTTTCATTCTTCAGCATGACTTCCTGTGCTGTGAGCATTGACTTTGCAACATTTTTTGTCGGCGGTACAGGCTCAACTGCGAGTATTGACTTCTTTTTCATTTTCATCGCCTCCGAGATAATATTCCCTTATGAGCCTCTTGGCTGTTGCCATGCCTGGGATTCCCATCTTGACACTTGATGCCCTTACTCCTGCTGCCTTAACTATGTCGCTGTCAACTGCATATGAATTTTTAAATGACCAGGTAAGTATCTTTGCCATGCAGTCTTTTAAGTGCCTGTCCTTTCTCCGGACTGCTGCTGCCATATCCGGGTTGTCCATGCACTGTACACGGATGTAGCTTACCCAGTCTTCAACAATCTCGACAGGCCTGAGCACTGCCGTCTCAACTGCAAGCTTTCCGTATGCCGCGGTCAGGGGTGTGCACAGGCTGTCTGTAACGCCGTCCATGTAGTCCTGGACATCATCCTCATCGATGCCGTTCTCTTCTGCCAGCTCCTTAAGTGCTCCTGTGTCACCTTCCGCCTTCTGTCCTGCTGCCGCAGCATTTAGCTCTTCTGCCGAATCAAATTCTCCAAATGTATCAAACATATCTGCCTCCTCTATAACCATATTTCCACAATGCAGGGGTCGTCATCTGCTCCCGGTGCAAACGGAATCATTCCCGGGAATCTCCGGATTATGTCCGCACGTATTTCCTCAACTGTTCTGCGGCGTATATGGACATTAAGCGGATGTCCAAGGTCGAACAGCCTTGCTACATACCAGCCGGGATAATCTGACGGACTGGCGTATACTGTTACACATGGCATTGTTATTCCTGATATGTCTGCATTGCGGAATGTCCTGATATTGACATCACTGCTGACTGCTGCCGGCATCCTGTTCAGAAACTTTGCCGCAAACAGCAGATATCCGCACCATATACTCGGTCCATGCTTTGCTATGTACTCACTGCGCCTGCTGACTGCTGCCTTTCTCATTCTCTCCGCTTCAAGTGCTTCTCTCTCCCGTTCAGCCTGCTGTGCCGTAATCCTGCTTATGACATATCCACCGAACTGTTCACCCATATCTGCATATGCCTTGAGTGCCTCGTCTTCAAGGTTCAAGAATATTCTTGCTTCTGATGGCTTCATGAACAGCACTGAGCCATTCTTAACGTCATTCAATCTGTAATAGAGCATCTGTATACCTCCTTGTGTAATATCTGACTATGTCTCTGATTTGTGTCCTGAATCTGGTGGAGCTCTGACGTACATATTCTCACTCTCCATTTTCTTCAAAAAATGTTATTCCCAAATTCTCATTTTTTGGCTTAAAGTCTAAATGCGGCGGGCTGTCTGACATGATAATAAAATTGCGGCCGAACACCGCCATCCATTCCGTCATTGTATGCGTCCTTAAGAATGCCCTCTGTGCATCCTCCTCCAGCTGCTGCCGGAGCCTCGCGTTATGATGTACGGCTTCCGGTCCTTCGGTATGGTGCCACAGGCAGAGGTATACCTTGAGCCCGTACTTCTCTGACAGCTTCCTGTTGGCTCTGCCGAATATCACATGATGCTCCTGCAGATTCTCCTGCCTGTCATAGATGCCATACAGCCTTGCGCACAGATAGCAGTAACCATCTGCCTTATTCTGCATGATGCTTTTCATTGATTTTCAGATGAAGCCTGCGTATGTCATCCCTCATGCACTGCCGGTATGTATGTTGCCTGTCCTCTGCCCGGACTGCTGCCGTCTTCTGCGCTATTGCTTGCCACTCTGGTGCATTGGCTATCAGGTCACCATGTGATGACAGATAACCGTTATTCTTCCAGCGCGGAATATTCATTGGCCGCAATGTTGAAGAACTTATTCGGCGTATAAAAAGTGACCTCGCATTTAGACTTTAAGCGGTTTACAGCCTCTGCTGCCGCCTGCACGTATGAGGTATTCTCCGTGCTGTCCTCAAGTTCTGTATGCTTCGTGAGTGTCACAGGATCCTGCCCCGGCTGCATATAGACTTCCATGATGAATTCATAGACGCCTGATGTATGTCTTGGTCCTCTCCATGTGCTCTCAACATAGATATTCACATGCTGCATCATTTCCTCCTCTCCGCTTTATTCGTGTCTCCGTGTAATGTATGTAGCTGTAGCCGGTGTATGGGTTAACACCGATACATATGGAATTCTTTTCAATGTAAAACCCCGGATGCGGCTTCGGTCCGTCACGCAGGATCTTCCTAACAGTCCGGCGTGAGTATTCTTTCTTCACCGGCTCCGGGCGGACAAGATTGCGGGAGGAGC
>OLWA01001295.1_pt1 | contig 26284 bp, 18 predicted proteins | sample 1673251 | NCBI WGS metagenome assembly OLWA01 (sample SAMEA3178937, study PRJEB25190) | human gut metagenome | biome: human gut; feature: human-associated habitat; material: faeces | place: Austria | collected 2013 | reverse complement strand
ATACTGCGAAAGTGGGAAAGTAGGTAACCGCCCCTTCAGAGAGCCGCGACAGCCTTAAAGGCCGCCGCGGCTCTTTTGTTTTAAACCGCGGCGGAGAGGGACGGGGCTGTAACAGCCGGGAGGGATTGGAATCATTGGAGTAATTGGAACGATTGGAACTATTGGAGCTATTGGAGTTATTTGAGGCATTGGAGTAATTCATGTTTCTTATGTTTCTTATGTGGCTTATAATTCTTATAAGAGTTATAAGGGTTAGTTTGGAGAAGGGAGGAGTAGGATAGGGGGAGTGTTTGGGGTGGTTAGTTTTTTTTGTAATTTTGTGGAATGCGACGTATCGATCAGGCAACGGTTCAGAAGATTCTTGATGCAGCTGACATTGTGGAGGTTGTGAGTGACTTTGTGCATCTTAAGCGCAGAGGCAGCGGCTATATCGGTCTGTGTCCATTCCACAATGAGCGCACGCCTTCTTTCAGCGTTTCGAAGTCAAAGGGTATCTGCAAGTGTTTCAGCTGCGGTAAGGGCGGAAGTCCTGTCAATTTCATTATGGAGCTTGAGCAGATGAGCTTCAATGAGGCTCTACGTTATCTGGCCAATAAGTACCATATAGAGATTGAGGAGCATGAGCTGACGGATAAGGAACGCCAGGAGGCAAGCGAGCGTGAGAGTATGCTTGCGATCAATGACTTTGCCATGAAGCATTTCGAGCAGCGTCTGCTCGACACGCAGGCGGGAAAGGATATCGGCCTGAGCTATTTCCGTGAACGCGGCATCAACGATGCCATGATAAAGCGGTTCCATCTGGGCTATGCGCTCGAGCAGCGCGATGATCTCTATAATACCGTACTCAAAAAGGGTTTCACAGAGAAGTTTCTGTTAGAGACGGGCCTTTGCTATAAGACCGAGCGTGGTACGGTGCAGGACCGTTTCCGTGGCCGTGTTATTTTCCCCGTATTTACTATCTCGGGAAAGGTGGTGGCATTCGGTGGCCGCACTTTGCGTAAGGACAAGGATGTTGCGAAATACGTGAACTCTCCGGAATCGCAGGTTTACAAGAAGAGTAACGAGCTTTACGGCCTCTATCAGGCAAAGCAGGCGATAGTAAAGAAAGACAAGTGTATACTTGTGGAAGGTTACATGGACGTGATTTCCATGCACCAGAGCGGCGTGGAGAATGTGGTGGCATCGTCCGGCACATCGCTTACCGAGGGGCAGATACGTCTTATCCATCGTTTCACGGAGAATGTGACCGTGATCTACGACAGCGATGCCGCAGGTATAAAGGCGTCGTTGCGCGGTATCGACATGCTCCTTGCCGAAGGTCTGAGCATAAGGGTGATGCAGCTGCCCGAAGGCGAAGACCCCGATTCATTCGCCCAGACACATTCATCGACCGAGGTAGAAGAATATCTGGCATCACATGAACAGGACTTCATTTCGTTCAAGACTTCCATACTTCTGAAGGGCCTTGACAATGATCCGATAGCCCGCTCGCGTGCCATAACCGATATCGTGCGGTCGATATCCGTGATCCCCGACCCGATACAGCAGACGATCTATATCGGTGAGTGCGCGCGCTCGATGGGTATCGACGAGAAGGTGCTGTCGCTCCAGGTGGCGCAGTTTGCCGCCGACCGCGCCGAAAGGCTTCGTACAGAGGCGGAGCGTGAGCGGAACCGCGAGGCATTCCGGCGCCAGAGCGAACTCGCGCAGCAGTCGCCTGTGGTGTCACAGCCGGTGTCGCAAGCTCCCGAAGTTGTGACGGAGCCGAGTGGCAGCGAAGCGATACCTGTGGTTCAGCCATCGGTAATGCGTCCTTACGAGCAGGAACTGGTGGTGGATATAGTTAGGTACGGCCTGCTTTATTTCTGCGAATATGTGGATGAGAATAATCAGACTCATTCAATGACGGTGCTGGACTACATAATGAACGAGCTTGCATCGGACGACATTTCTTTTACCGTACCGGCTTATCGCGCCGTGGCCGATGCCGCGTGCCGTGTGGCTGCCGAGGTCTGGCCGGCTGCGCGTGCTGAATTCGAGGCCCAGCTTGCCGAGTGGAAGCAGACCCAAATTTCAGAAGGAACAGCCGAGATAGAACGCACCGCACGGGAACTGAGCGAAATCGAAAAGCGCGAAAAAGAGCTGGAGAGGAATGTGGAGGAAGCCGTTGGCGCCCGTAGCAGGGAGTTCTGTCTGGACTTCATGAAAAAGAGGCTGATGTCTGATGCTGACGACGAAGTGCGCCGCACCGCTACAGCACTTGCCGTGCCACGCCAGACGTTAAGCAAGATACATACCAAATTCGGAGCCATAGCCACGGAGGAAGACCGGCTGGGCGAGCTCGTGCCCAAGGGTGTGTGCAATCTCAAGGCCAAGCTTATAGATGTGGAGATAAAAGAGGTGACAAAGAATATGGCCGAGCGCCAGCGCGAGGGCGACAATGACGGTGTGCTCGAGGCAATGAAGCGCCTTGTGGAGCTGAACGACATGAAAAAAACGCTCGCCAAATATCTGGGCGAGCGTATACTGGTGCCATCTTCACGACGCTGATGCGCCGCGTTGGGCGGATAATCAGTGGGATTTGAGCATGAGACCTACGCGCTCCTGCAGTCCGAAGAGCAGGTTCATATCATGTACAGCCATTGCGGCGGAGCCTTTCATGAGATCGTCTATAGCCACCGATACCACAAGCTTCTTGCTTACCTTCTGAAGATTGATTATGGTCTTGTTGGTGCCGAGCACTTCGGTGATGCTCGGGGTGGCGTCGGAGAGGAATGTGAAACTGTGGTCGTCGTAATAATCCTGATAGAGTTTTACGGCCTCTTTTTCTGAAATGGGGCAGTCGAGATAGATATTGACCGTGATGCCTCTTTCCCATCCGCCTGCTATCACAAGGAAAAGCATCGGAGCGGCGAAGCTCTGCTGAACGGATGTGAGGGCACGGGCTATTTCATCGCTCTCCTCATGCTCGAGCAGGCACAGCGCCTCGCCCGGTTCGGCATCAGGCTCGTTGACCACGGCGGTGACGTATATCTCAGTGTTAAGGAGCAGATTCTTGGCAAGAGGGAGAAGGCCCAGGAGCACGGCGGTGGTGAGGGGACGCGGCAGCGACGTGTGCTTTGCGCCGCGCACCAGAGGCTTGCGGGAAAGCTCGGGAAGACCGAACACCCATTCGTCGCCGTCGGCAAAAGTGGACTTCTCAAGGAAATCGCCCGACACGTCGATAATCTTCACATTGTCGGGAACGCCGGCTTTAGTGACGAAATCCTCCGAGAGTCCCGGTTCGTCGAAGCACAGGAAAACCACATTGATGTTGTCCATCGGGGCGTCGGCCGAGAACCGCATGTAGGTTTCGCCCTGGAGTCCCTTGTGGACGCGCGACACCAGAGCGCCTTCGGCCTCGGGATCGTAGATCCACTGGATTTCTATATCAGGGTGGTTGATGAGTAGTTTGGTGATTTCGCCGGCAACTGTGGTTGTGCCTCCGGCAATTCCTGCACGTATCATGTGTGTGGGGGATTATGGATAAGAGATAGAGATTTATTTGTTGAAATAATGAGCTCCTTCCTGCATGATCTTTTCAGGGATAATGGTGGAGAGAAGGTCGTAGATTTCCGGCAGCGGGGTGTTGGCGTCGATAGCCACGAACACGGTGTCGGCTCCGGCGATTGATCCGAGAATAGCCGGCGATGATATCACGTCGATGTCGTAGGCCACGCCGCCGGCGTAACCGTTGCGGGTCTTTATCACCACTGTCTGTCCGGTGACGGCCACAGAGAGAATGGCAGCCTGACGCACGGTGTTCATGGCATGGGTGGCCATCTCGTCGGCCGCGGTTCCGTTGGCCGCGATTATATAACGGTAGCCGCCCAGTTCGGTGGCCACTTTGGATGTGCGGAGAGTTTTGAGGTCGCGGGAGAGAGTGGCCTGGGTCACCGAGCAGTTATGACGCTCAAGGAGCTCCATGAGCTCCTCCTGGCTTCCGACCGAATTGTGAAGTAAAATCTTGACAATCTGTGCAAGACGCTGTTGCCGCTTATTCATAGCGAAAGTGCATAATTAGTGAAATGTTAAGCGCAAATATATACACAACCCGAAAAATATGCAAGAAATACGCAAAAAATAATTATTATCGTTCCGCCGGATTTGTTATGAGCATATTGTGAAACACGCTCTGGGGAACCATGATATGACGGGCGTAATTGCCGAGGCGGGAAATTATTGCTAAATTTGCATCGGAATATTGCCTTGCGTGACGATGAAATCTTTTTTCGGGCGACATTCCGTGTAACACATACAAAAAATCATAAATCTGATATATCATGTCATTAAAATGCGGCATAGTAGGTCTGCCCAATGTGGGCAAGTCCACACTTTTCAACTGTCTGTCCAATGCCAAGGCGCAGTCGGCCAACTTCCCGTTCTGCACCATAGAGCCTAACGTGGGCGTGATAACCGTCCCCGACGACCGTCTCAACAAACTGGTGGAGATGTGCAATCCGCGCAGCGTGGTTCCGGCCACAGTGGAGATTGTGGACATAGCCGGCCTTGTGAAGGGTGCCAGCAAGGGCGAGGGCCTTGGCAACAAGTTCCTGGCCAATATCCGTGAGTGCGATGCCATACTTCATGTGCTCCGCTGCTTCGATGACGACAATATAACCCATGTGGATGGATCGGTGGACCCCGTGCGCGATAAGGAAATCATAGATTACGAACTCCTGATCAAAGACCTTGAGACCGTTGACAGCCGCATAGCCAAGACCCAGAAGGCCGCGCAGACCGGCGGCGACAAAACTGCCAAGCTGCAGTATGAGGTTCTGGCTCGCTACAAGGAGGCTCTGGAGCAGGGCAAGCCGGCGCGTTCAGTGACTTTCGACACTCCCGACGAACAGCGCTATGCCCGCGACCTTTTCCTGCTGACCGCCAAGCCGGTTCTGTATGTGTGCAACGTCGACGACGCTTCTGCCGCTACCGGTAATGCCTATGTGGAGGCGGTGCGCGAGGCTGTGAAGGATGAGGATGCCTCTATTCTTGTGGTCGCCGCCCAGACCGAGGCCGAAATCGCCGAGCTCGAGACCTTCGAGGACCGCAAGGAATTTCTGGAGTCGATAGGCTTGGAGGAATCAGGCGTGGCCCGACTGATCCGGGCCGCTTACTCGCTGCTGGATCTTGAGACATTCTTCACCGCCGGCGAGGACGAAGTGAGGGCATGGACATTTCTCAGAGGCAGCAAAGCGCCTAAATGTGCCGGCGTGATCCATACTGATTTCGAGAAGGGATTCATCCGTGCCGAGGTGATAAAATATGACGACTATGTGTCGCTTGGCAGCGAGGCCGCCGTGCGTCAGGCCGGAAAGATGAATATCGAAGGCAAGGAATATGTGACGCAGGACGGCGATATTATGCATTTCCTGTTTAATGTATAACAGATTGTCACCATAACTCTGGGTCGTCGCTTGCGGAATTCGTTTTCGGTCATTGATATTAGTCAACTCCCGTCGGCCTCATCCGCAAGCTCCTACCATCTGAGCCGTTCTGACAACAACCAGCCGTTAAGTACAATAGATAAACAAAGGATGGGCCGCCGGAAAATCCGCGAGCCCATCCTTGCCGTTTCAACTATTTATTTATGAGAGCCCTGAAGCCTAGTATCACTACCTGACAGCAGAGACGAGGGATGTCATGGGGTGATTTCAATCACATTAATAAAACAATCCACACCCCTCTTAGTCAGAGAGGGAGTGTCTAAAAGAGATTAAATTATGTGAAGTCAAAGCGTTAAAAGCGCTTCGGGCCTTTAACATTTAGGCTTTTCAATCCGGGTGCCGCAGATTTGGATCAGCCCTTGGTCGGCCATCTTCCGGATGGTGGGAATCACGCGGTCGGGGCCCAGACGGAGCTGACTGCAGATGTCGGAGACCTGGCATCCTCCCGGATGGGAAGCGAGATACAGGATGGATTTCTGCAGCGAAGCCTCCGGTTCAGGGGATTTGCGCTTTGAGCGGCACACATCGCACTGTCCGCACGGTTGCTGAGGTTTTTCCCCGAAATATCGGAGCATGCGGTTTACCCGGCATTCGCTGTCGCTGAACATGAAATCGCGCATGGCCTCTATGCGCAGCTCCATGCGGTGGCGCTGTTCCTCGTAGATGGCGCGGTGAAATTCCAGCCTTTTGGGAAGCTCGCGCGAGGTGGTGAACAGCAGATATGGTGAAACCTTGCGCGGAACGTAGGAGAGCACATGGTTTCTAGCCAGTGTCACCAGCGCGTTATACACGGCATCGGGTGTCATGCGAAGGCGCGAGGCAATCAGTTCCTCTGAAATATAAACGAAGTCGGCAAACAGACCGGTATATGTGCGCAGCAGCAGCTGGAGCACACTGTCGGCCTCATCGGGCAGCCGGAGGTCGTAAAGATCGCGCTTGCTGACGGTGACCATAACGCGCGCACGCGAGGAAATCTCGTCGGTATAATCTATATAACCGGCGCGGGTAAGGATGGCAAGCGCATTTCTGGCCACAGGGGGCCTGAAGCCGAAGCGCTCGCAGAACAGCGCGAAATTGAACTCATGAAGGGTGTTGTAGCCCGAGCCTACAGCCACCTCAAGGAAATTGCAGGCATGTTCGTAGACCTTGCGTATCACGTCCTTCTCCGGAAATGCCTCGTTCAGGCGTCGGGTAAGGGTGGCTTTGTCGGGCTGCGAGACCACCATTACGGCAAAAGACGGCAGCCCGTCGCGCCCTGCGCGCCCCGCTTCCTGATAGTATTCCTCAAGTGACGACGGCGGATCTATATGCACCACCGTGCGCACATCGGGCTTGTCTATGCCCATTCCGAAGGCATTGGTGGCCACCATCACTCTCACCGCACCCTCCTGCCAGCGGTTCTGGCGCGCGTCCTTGTCCTCGGCGGCGAGTCCGGCGTGATAAAAGTCGGCGCTGATGCCCTCGCGCAGCAGCAGTTCGGTAATCTCGCGTGTGCGCCGGCGCGAACGCACGTAGACGATGGCGCTGCCGGAAGTGGCGCGCAGAATGCGCAGCAGCATGTCGGGCTTATAGTCGGCGTGACGCACCACATAGCTCAGATTCGGCCGCGAGAAACTTCTCGAGAACACGTTGTGGCTCCGGAATTCCAGCCGGAGCATGATATCTTCCACCACCTCGGGGGTGGCCGAGGCGGTCAGGGCCAGTACAGGGGCCTCGGGATAACGGCGGCGCAGCGACGCCACCCGGAGATACGACGGACGGAAATCATAGCCCCACTGCGAGATACAGTGGGCCTCGTCCACCACAATCATGCTCACTTCGGCTCCCGAGATGTCGTCGGCAAAAGAGGCGGTGAGCAGTTTCTCGGGGGAGAGATAGAGGAGTTTCAGGCGCCCCATGCGCGCGCGCTCCATGGCCAGGCGGTATTCGGCGCGGCTCAGTCCGGAATGGACGGCGGCAGCCTTTATTCCCGCCTGGCGCAGATGGTCCACCTGGTCCTTCATCAGCGATATGAGGGGCGTGACCACCAGCGTCACTCCCGGCAGGATAAGCGCTGGAATCTGGAATGTAACCGACTTTCCGCCTCCGGTAGGAAGCAGTCCCAGAGTGTCGTTACCGGCCAGAACCGACTGGATGATTTCAAGCTGGCAGGGCCTGAACGACGTGTGCCCCCAGTATTTCTCAAGGAGCGAAAGTGGCGATGCGTCGGGCATGAGAGAGGAGCGTGAGGCTTACTTCACGGGGTGGATGCCCTTGATCAGAAGCTGCACTGAGTTGGGGGTGTTGTGATGCTTGTTGTCCTCGATGGTGTAGCAGATGTCGAAGGGCTTGCGCGAATGGATGTGCGGGAAATACTGCGCCATATTGAAGGCTATGCCGTTGAACACCTTGCCGGAAGTGTCGTCCACAAGCTCGAACTTTATATGCTCGAGATTCTTGCCCACGAGCTTGCTCGTGCCGAAGTCAACCACATGGCGGGTGCAGAACACAGGCTTCTGGTTGCCCGGGCCGAAGGGGTTGAATTTTCTGAGCGTGGAGATGAACAGCGGGGTAATCTGCGAGAAGGTGATGTAGGCGTCGATTTCCAGCTGAGGAGTGAGCTGCGAGGGCATGATGTTGGAGGCCACATATTCCTCGAAGCGGCGGGTGAACTCTGGAATGTTCTCTTCCTTTAGCGAGAGTCCCACGGCGTATGGATGGCCGCCGAAGTTCTCCAGGAGATCGCGGGCGGAGTCAATGGCCTTGTAGATGTCGAATCCCTGCACGGAGCGCGAGGAACCGGTGGCGAGGCCGTTGGTAAGCGTCAGCACCACCGACGGCTTGTAGTAAAGCTCCGTGAGGCGTGAGGCTACAATGCCTATGATTCCTTTGTGCCAGTCCTTGTTGTAGATTACAATGGATTTCTTGGCCGAGTGGCTTTCGCCGCGGCGGTCGAGGATGGCGTTGGCTTCCTCGGTGATGCGTTTGTCGAGCTCTTTGCGGTCCTTGTTATACTGGTCGATAGCCTTGGCGATCTCGAGGGCCTCGTTGGCGTCTCTGGCCACGAGCAGCTCCACGGCCTCGCGGCCGCTCTGCATGCGGCCGGATGCGTTGATGCGCGGGCCTATCTTGAATATGACGTCGGATATGGTGATTTCATGTCCGGTGAGGCCGCAGATGCGTATGATGGCGCGCAGACCCATGTTGGGGTTGGAGTTGAGCCGTTTCAGGCCGTGGTAGGCCATGATGCGGTTCTCGTCGACCATCGGCACGATGTCGGCCGCGATGCTCACCGCCACAAGATCGAGCATGCCCTCGAGGTCGGTGGTGGGAATGCCGTTGCTCATGGAAAATCCCTGCATGAACTTGAATCCCACTCCGCATCCCGACAGATGCGGGCAGGGGTAGGGGCTTCCCTCCAGTTTGGGATTGAGGATAGCCACGGCATCGGGCAGTGCGTCGTCGGGCACATGATGGTCGCATATTATGAAGTCAATGCCGAGGGTGCGGGCATAGCTTATCTCTTCTATGGCCTTTATGCCGCAGTCGAGGATAATGATCAGTTTCACTCCCTGTGCCGCCGCGTAGTCGATGCTTCGCAGCGAGATACCGTATCCCTCGTCGTAGCGGGTGGGGATGTAGTACTCGATGTTGGAATAATAATTCCTCAGATATTTATAGACGAGCGCCACAGCAGTGGTTCCGTCCACATCATAGTCGCCGTAGACCATGATGCGCTCTTTCTTACCCATAGCTTTGTTAAGACGCTTGACGGCTTTGTCCATGTCAGGCATCAGGAACGGGTCGTGCAAATCTCGCAACGACGGATGGAAGAAGCGTTCGGCCTCATCCACCGTAGAGATTCCGCGCTGGGCCAGCAGTTCGCTGACGGGCGCACAGTCGGCAAATTTCTTAGCCAGCTGCGACTCGGATTTCTGTTCTTCTGAAGTAAGGGGTAAGTAACTCCATTTACTTGTCATTTATATAGTTTTTTTTCTTTCTCTATAGCGGGGGAGCAGGCGATACCCGAATGAAAACAAACGGATTGATCCGCGCTCCTGAAGGGGGCCTGAGCCCCGTGGAAGCGGCCAGGTTGAGGCCTGAAACGACGTGGAGGCCTCTGAGGGGAGCCTCGCGCCGGCTGAATATGATTGGTTGCCGTATAGAGGAGAGCGCCACCCTTCCGGCGGCCCGGCAAGAAACGGAGGGGTGGAGCAAGAGGGTTCAAAACCCTATTCCACCCCGAATGCAAAGTTAGTAAATTATTCGCATAATTTTTGCAGGCCGTACAAAAATCTGTGGAAGAAATAGGGTAAGACAAAGTCTCCGGCAGCGCGTCGTGCGCCGCCGGAGAGTGGAGAGAGGTGCTATAGAGGGAAAAAGCAATATCCGGTTGTGTGTGTTGTCGTCAGGCCTTGGGTGCGGTTTCTTTCTGAATGAATATGAATATCAGGGCCACGACGGCAGCTATTATGTAGGGCAGGAACATGGTGTGGAACCCATGGCCCCCGGCTGCGAGTTCCGAAGGAATATTCTGGAGAATGCCGCCGAATATGAACATAATGCCGTTGAGGAAAGCGCTGGAGGTGCCTACGAGAGGACCGCCGGCCACATCTCCGCCCACGCTGAAGGCGAGCATGTGGGCTGTGGCGCCCATGCCTATCAGGAACATCATCACCACCATGAGCCACAATGGCATTTCAACGTAGACAATCAGAGCCATGGCAATGATAATCATTAAGGCGCCGATTATGGATGGTTTACGGCGAGAGGCTATGCGGTTGCTCCACTGGGGCCAGAAGCATGAACCGGCCGCGAGTCCGAGCCAGAGGAGGGCGGTGCCTATGTAGCCCTGGTCGGCATAGCCGTAGTGCTCGAAGATTTTGGGAGTCCATACCACGCCGAGTGCAAGGTTGAGGCCGAATACAATGCCGCCCCACATTGCCGCAATCCACATCTGCGGCTTCTTGAAAATCTGCACGAGGTTGTTACCTACAACCTTGAACGGGTTGCGGGTAATGGGAACGGGCTGCGGGTTTCTCATGAAAATGAAAGCAAGAACCACAAGCACCACCCCCAGGAAGCCCAGATAGATGAAAAGACGGTCGTAGGTTATATGCTTGAGCAGGCTTTCTATGATAGGCTGCTGCACGGCCGAACCCACCGACGAAAGGGTCTGCACATAGCCGAACATGGTGCCGTAAGCCGCCATGCCGAACCACACGCCGCCTATGTATCCGGCGCCTACAAAACCGCAGCATGCGCCAAGCGCCATGAGCACCTGTGCCAGAAGAATCATCACGTAGGAGTCCGCCAGACCGTAAAGGAACACACCGGCGGTAACGAAGATGAATGCCGGAATCATTACGCGGCGCGAGCCGAAGCAGTCAAGGAAGGCTCCGCCGAAAAACTGGAAAATGGCGAAGGCCCATGTGTAAGTGCCGGCTATGAGGGTGAGGTGTTTCAGGTCGAGATTGAGTTTGGTCTGAATGTCGCCCTGAACGTCGGAAAACATCGTCTGGATGTTGAAAAGATATATGACGAAAAGGGTGGCCAGAATCCATACCCACCAGGCCATCGGGCCGCCAAGGCGGTAGCGGCCGGTCTGTGGCAGTTTGTCTGCCGGGATGTTGTTATGTGTCATAAATATAGTTGAAAAAGGTTAGATTATTTGTCTGGAATTTTAGTGTCGGGAATCTCCGAGGCATACATGTGGGTCTGCTTGCGGGCGCGGTCGTAGACTTTCTTGCCGGCCACGTAGGTGGCGAGGTTCACGTTGTTAAGGCCGAGGGTCATGATTACGAACAGCTTGTCGAAAACGTTGTCGGTGAACTTCATGCGCCATGCGGCGAATTCCGACGGTTTGAGGTCTACCACAGCCACATCGGCTTCGTAGCCGGGGGCGAGACTGCCAATTGTGTTCTCGAGGTGAAGGGCCTCGGCGCCGCCGCGTGTGGCCAGATAGAAGCTCTTTATGGCGTTGAGGTTTTTCATCTGGAGCATGGCCACCTTGTAGGCCTCGTTGAGCTGACGCGGGATAGAGAAGTTTGTGCCGCCGCCTACATCTGTGCCCATACCCACGCGCACAGGACGGCTCTGCTCTTTGGCTTCCCAGTATTTGAACTCGCCGTCGCCCAGGAACAGGTTGGAGCTCGGACAGTGGGCCACTCCGCACTCACACTGGTGGAGCACCTGCCACTCCTCCTCGCGTACTATACAGCAGTGGGCCATTATGGAGCGGCGTCCAACGAGCCCGAAATGACGGTATACCTCGGTGTAGTTGGGCTGATCAGGGAACAGCTGGGTCACCCAGTCGATTTCGCTCTGCACCTCGTCGAGATGCGTGTGCATATACACGCCCTGGTCAATGTAGCGCTGATAGAGTTCTCCGGCGAGCTGGAGCTGTTGGGGAGTGGAAGTGGGAGCGAAGCGGGGAATGACAGCGTAGAGCTGACGGCCGCGGTGGTGCCATTTTTTCAGCAGCTGCTCCGAGAGGAGAATGGACTCCTCGGCGCTCTCGTCCTTCAGTGAGTCGGGAAGATTGCGGTCCTGAAGCACCTTGCCTGAAATCATACGGGTGTTGTAGCGCTCCGATTCCTCAAAAAATGCGTCCACTGAGGTTGCAAAAGTAGTGGCGAAGACGTTGGCCGTGGTTGTGCCCTGTTCGAGAAGCTGGCGGAAGAACATTCTTGCCACCTCGTCGGCAAAGGCCTTGTCCTTGAACTTTGATTCGGTGGGGAAGGTGTATTCATTAAGCCACTGGAGCAGAGTGTCGCCGAACGAACCGATCATGGGCGACTGCACATAGTGCACGTGGCAGTCTATGAAGCCGGGCATTATTACGGCGTCGGTATATGTGTCGATGTCGGTTAGCTGGGGATATGCGGGAGCCATTTCCTTGTAATCTCCTACGTTGAGGATATGTCCGTCCTGCATTACTACGAGTCCGTCCTGGTAGTAGTCGTAGCACTCCTGCTCGTTGTGCAGAAACGGGTCGGCCTTAAAGGTAAGAACCTGTCCACGAATACCCTTTAAGGCTGTGCCCTGGGGGTTGACTGGAAGCGGTGTAGATATCATTTGTCAGTTGATTTTGGTTATAAAACAAAAGAACCATACTCCCTTTCAGGGAGCAGGTCCTGTATATCGCTTAGGGAATTTATCCAAAAAGATAAACGCCGTCCAGACACAAAATGTTTAGACGGCGAATGTTAAAAATCGGATGACGGATGAGGAGATGCCGTGGAAAGTCGCTTTTTTCAATCGAATTTGCGGCAGTAGTTCCAGCCCATGCGGTCGTAGAGGGGCAGAAGCTGGCGCAGGCGTGCCACGAACGAGGTGTAATCCCGTCCGGCCTGCGGAGTCCATGCGGCCTCGGCCACGGCAGCCAGTCGGGGCATCATCAGGTATTCGAGGAATTCGGGGGTATCTACATATTCGCTCCAGAAGTTTGCCTGTACGCCCATGTAATGCCGGGCGAGGGAGTCGGGCACATCGGCCATCGGCACATAGGCATAGACACGTTCGAGGGTCTCGGTGCCGGTACCCTGCGAGAGCGGTTCGGAGGGGTCGGCGCTCTGTTTGCGGTTGATGTAGTAGGGAATCTGTGGAGTGAGGATGGTGGAGAACCCTTTTTCAGCCGCCTGGCGTGCCGCTTTGTCGGCGCCCACCCAGGCCATGATAACGATGCTGGTGTCGAGCATCGAGATGTTGCCGTGGAGCACTTCGTTCCAGAAAATGAGGCGGCGGCGGTCGCTGGCCGGTTTGGCGTTGACGTGACGCTGCAGTTCGCGATAGAAGTTGAGCTGGAGGTCACGGTAGTCTTTCGAGCCGATGGAGTCGAGTTGAGCGCGGCATTGCGCGTTGTTCTCCCACTTTGTCGTGGGGCACTCGTCGCCTCCGAGATGAAGATAGCTGTAAGGGAAAATCTCTATGGCGTGGTCTATGACATCCTTGGCAAATTTCACGGCGGCGGGGTTGGCTACGTTGATCACATCGTCGCTCACTCCCATCCTGCGCCAAACCTCGTGGGGCGCTTCGGGATCGCAGGCCAGAAGTTCCGGATAGGCTGCCACAGCGGCCTGGGAGTGGCCGGGGATGTCTATCTCGGGTATGATTTCAATGCAGCGGTCGGCGGCATAGGCCACGATATCGCGCATCTGTTGGTCGGTGTAGTAACCGCCGTATTCCACGGAGTCCGGTTCCTCCTTTCTCCAGCCCAGACGGTTGGAGGCGCGGCGTGCGGCAACTGATGCAAGGCGGGGATACCCGGGCACTTCCATGCGCCATCCCTGATCCTCGGTGAGGTGCCAGTGGAAACGGTTGAGCTTGTTGAGAGCCATCATGTCGAGGACTTTCTTCACTTGGTCCACGCCGAAAATATGGCGCCCCTCGTCGAGCATGAATCCGCGGTAGCCGAAGCGGGGCCAGTCAGTGATTTCCACTGCCGGGAACGAACGGGTGTCGGGGTCGTAAAGCTGGCGGAGGGTCTGCACGGCATAAAATGCGCCGGCGTGGTCGGCAGCCTTGATATCTATATCGTCGGGAGTGACGGTTAGCGAATAGCCTTCCGGGGGCAGTTGCCCATCTGGAGAGAAGGTGATGCGTCCGGCTCCGCTGGAGGTTCTGCGGAATTCAATGCCGGGAAAAAAGGAGGCGTTGGCCGTGAGACGGGCTGTCAGGCTGTCGGGCCCGCTTACAGCCACCGTGGCCGGAAGGGTGAGCGTGCCGCTTAGCACGGTCATTTCGGCCGGCTGGGGCACTACTGCGTTTTTTACGGCGGAGGATGCCGCGGCAGAGCTGAATAGAAGCGTCAGTGTCGTGGCAAGGATTGAGTAATGTTTCATGATTGGAGATTTTTGGTCGGGTGGGAGAAGTTCCGGGCCTGTCACTTCGGGGCCGGCTGGAGATGCACGTCGAGCTGCGGGAAGGGGAATTCTATGCCGTTTTCGGGGAGGATACGGTAGATTTTCTCGTTGATATCGTAGAACACGCTCCAATACTTTTCGGAACGCACCCAGACACGCACGGTGATGTTCACGCTGCTGTCGGCAAGGGCGCCGATCACCACTGTGGGCGTGAACGAAATGGGAACGGTGACTATATTGGTCTCGCTTACATTCCGCGCGCGGGCTATCTGGGCCTTGATGGATTTGTCGGAATGGAAAAGGCTATGCCAGAGGCCATGTTTCTTGACCTCGGGAGTTTCTTCGGGCACAGGGTCGGGCGTTACTTCGGCGGGGGGAACCACAGGAGTCTCTATAGCGCTTTCAATGCCGCATTCGGGCGAAGGATGGCCCTGGCGGCATGTGTTGGCATAATGGCTCTCGGCTTCGGAGTTGCCGTCGAGCACATCGGGGTTGGACGCGAGGATTTCCAGGATGATGGTGCGTGCGCGCTGAAAGTCGGTGCCGTAGGCCACGCCTACAGTCCAGTCCACACGGCGGTGTTTCTGTCGGCTCCAGTTGTTGATGCTGCCAGTTGACAGGCCACCGTTGGGAATGATGATGGACTTGTTGTCGGCGGTGTTGATGATTGTGGAGAATATCTGGATTTCGCGGACGGTTCCGGCATAGCCTGAGGCCTCGATATAGTCGCCTACACGATAAGGCTTCAGCAGCAGTATGAGCACGCCGCCGGCAAAATTCTGCAAGGTGCCGCTCAGGGCCATGCCTACGGCCACGCCGGCCGAGGCGAAGAGCGCCAGGAACGAGCTTGTTGGGATGCCGAGGATGCCTATTACCGTTACAATCAGAATGAAGTAGAGCACAATGCGCAGAAAACTGAGTATGAATGTGCTCAGCGATTCGTCGACGTTGCGGCGTATCAGTATGGCTGCGGTGAGATTGTAGAGGCGGGTGATGATGAATTTGCCTGCATAGAACACCACGATAGCCACTGCGAGCGATATGGCGAAATGCACGATGTCGCCTACGAGCTTGGTGATAAGATCGTCGAACGACATGTTTTTTAACGAAGCCAGCTCATTGTGGACCGAAGGCACACTGTCGGCGGGAGCGGCTGAAGGCAGCGGTATCTGGAACATCTGCTGAAATGATTTTGGTTAGGATAAACGGCTGCGCGTACAAAAAGCGCTTACACTGAAAAAATGTGCAAGCGCCGTGTTTTGTTCACTGAAGCGACGGATTGGCGCTGACCACATCGGTCCACCAGGCCAGTGATGTATAGCCACCGCGCTGGGCATCATCGGCATCGGCTACAATGTTGCATCCGAGTCCGCTGAAACGGGAGGTGTCGAGGCCGTAGACTTTAGGTGTGGTATGGAACTCTATTACTGCGTCGGCATAGGCTTTGCGCAGGGCGGCCAGCTTGTCGCTTTCAGAAAGGGCGTCGATATAGTTGCCCATGTCGTAGATGGAGAAATAGGAGTTGACCGAGCGCATATAGGGCGCTGATTCATAGTAGCGCGAAATTGACGGGGCGGTGAGCATCACCTCACGTGCGGCGGCGGCGAGAGCGTCCATGCGGGTAAGATCGATAACGGAGATGTAGCACTCCGATGGTCCCCACACCGAATGACCGTCGGCATAATAGCTGAAAGTATTCTGGGCTGCGGCCTTAAGGTCGGGCTCTTTTTCAAAGAATGCCGGAAGATTGAGATCGTATGGCATACCTTCGATAGGCAGTTCGGTTCCGGATGCCACCATCAGCGGGGCTGCCTTGCGGAGCTCGTAGGCCACTTCTACCGTAGCCATGTGGCAGCAGTCAAAATATATGAAACTGAAGCGGCTGTCGGCCAAAGCCTCGGCAAGGTCGGGAATGCTCATGTTGATTTTCGATGAACCGTCGGAGCCGAATGATTTGGGCTGAACGCTTCCACGTCCGTTGTAGCCCGGCTCTATCCATCCGGAGGCATGGCTCCAGAACACTATGCCGTAGTCGTCGGCCGGTGCCGCGCTCTTGGTGTCGGCGATTACTTTTTTCATGCGCTGTACGGTGAGGGATTCGTTGCCTTCGGGATAAGTGCAGACGGTGTTCCATGTGCCGTCGTCGCTCAGTTCCTTGAGTTCGGGTGCGCTCTGGTTGGATGCGTGATACACCAGCACACGGCCGCCGTTGAGCTTGTCGGCCGCGAGTGCCATCTCCTTTAGGTCGCTCACATCACAGTTGAGCGAGCCGGCTCCTCCCTGGCCGAGATTATTTGTGGCCACCATATAGACGAGGACTGTGCGCGAAACGCTTTCTTCTTCACCGGGCACAGGGGGCTCTTCGCCTCCGGTGCCATTGCCGCGGCATGACTGCATGATGACCGCTCCTGCCGTAAGGCAGGCTACATAAAAAAATATTTTGAAGATATATTTCATAGTCTGTTACTTTTTCTGATTGGAAGATACCATGTATATTCTGCAAAGATACGGATAAGTCGAGAGCAATGCCAAATTTATTTGAGCATTGCCGAGCGGTAGTATCTAAGACGAAGTCAAAGATACGGAAAAATCTGCCGTAATCGGCAAAGGTTAACAGACTGTTAACAATTTGGCAGATATGTAATATTTTTGCAATGTTTTCCACCGTTTTTTGCGTGAATAAAAAAAGAAAGTTTATCTTTGCGGTTAGCGAACTGTGAAACCATGAAAAACGGTTCCGCTCAAAAACCGATCTAACTCTTAAATTTTAAAACCATATCCTTATGACAACCACAAAGCCTTACGTAATAGGCATTGACATGGGCGGAACTAACACAGTGTTCGGCGTAGTCGACGCACGCGGTGTAGTTCTGGCCAGCGATTCAATCAAGACACGCAAACATTCCAACATCGATGACTATATCGACGAACTCTACACCGAGACAATGCGCGTGGTGCGCAGCATCGATGCCGAGGGCAAAATCTTCGGTATAGGTGTGGGCGCTCCCAACGCAAACTATTTCACAGGAGTAATCGAGGACGGTGTGAACCTTCCCTGGCCGACTCCGGTTCCCTTTGCTCATAAAATCACCGAGAAGTTCGGAATTCCCTGCGCCATAACCAACGATGCCAACGCTGCCGCTATCGGCGAAATGACCTACGGCGTGGCTCGCGGTATCAAGGATTTCATAATGATTACCCTCGGCACAGGCGTGGGTAGCGGTATCGTTATCAACGGTCAGCTCGTTTACGGTCACGACGGCTTTGCCGGTGAGCTTGGCCACGTGATTGTGAAGCGCAACAACGGACGTCTCTGCGGTTGCGGCCGTTCCGGTTGCCTTGAGACTTACTGCTCCGCCACCGGTGTGGCACGCACCGCTCGCGAGTTCCTGGAACTCTCCGATCAGCCTTCTCTGCTTCGCGAAATTCCCGTTGACGAGATCACATCCAAGGATGTGTATGATGCCGCTACCAAGGGCGACCAGCTTGCCAAGGAAATCTTCGAGTACACCGGCCGCATTCTCGGCGAGGCGCTTGCTGACTTCACCGTCTTCTCATCGCCCGAGGCTTTCGTGCTCTTCGGTGGTCTGGCCAAGTCGGGCGAGATGCTTCTCCGCCCCGTTCGCGACGCTATGGAGAAAAACATGCTCGGCTGCTTCAAGAACAAAGTGAAAGTGCTCCTTTCAGAGCTGAAAGAGGCCGATGCCGCCGTTCTCGGCGCCAGCGCCCTCGGCTGGGAAGCCAAGCCCATCACCGTCACCATGGCTGCTCCCGCCTCCGAATCCCCCGTTCTCTGAAATTCAAGATATAACCATAAAAAGGTTTGCCGTAATGCTCAATTGGGCCTTGTGACAAACCTTTTTTGTGTGCTTATGCGCCGCATTTAAAAGAAAGCTACTCCTGGATTAGGCGGCTCAATGTGAAAAAACAGTTGAAGTGTTAAAAACTATCCGTAAGGAATTTTTTAGACCGATAGTTTGAAAAGCCGGGGTTATACTATTCAAAATATATTGTGAGAGGCGAAAAGCACCGGAGGTGCGAATTTTTCACAACCGGTTGCGCCAGCTACCGGAAAAATAGGTCAATTGGTTTCTTCGAGGGAAGCTGCGGAGCATGCGCGCCTCGCTATTGCGTAAGCGTGGGCCATCTGTTGGGTTCCCATGCTTTCGCACACTGCGTCATCGCCATTCCCAGGCTCGCCTCAGGAGGGACCGACGACGTTTTCCCCGCAGCTGACGCAGCGGGTTTTACAGAAAACGCGGCTCCGCCGCTCCGAGTTGGCAGATCTGATACATGTATTGTTGACTCCTTTTAACAACCATTATTTTACATTGACCGATTAGGTGCCATCCAACTGCGTCTGAAGCTGAGAACGCAGAAAGACGCGGGAACGTCAGAACGGCGCAGCCCTTTTATTCTTTTTCGCTGAGAAAAGTTGATTTAGCTATTTTTAGTTCTGTGTTTTTCTGCTGTTGCAGCGTGGTTCTGCGTATAGTATAAACATGAATTCGCGTCTTTACAAGATCGTCGGCGATTGCGGATGGCGAGGATGCCGACCGTCCTAAGACGCGGGCTTAGAGATGACTAAAAAGTGACGGTGTGTTTGAATCCGGGGATTTGACACACCGTCACTTTTTTATTGTTGAGTTACGCCGCGATTAGGGCAGCGATGTGAATAAACGCTGATAAGCCGGGTAGGATCAGTGCAGGTAGATGGTGGCGGGGTTGAGGGAGTTACCTTGCTCGTCGGTTACAACGAGCTGGAGCTGGCCACCGTTGTGGTCGAAATACTGCACCTGGAGCTGATGGAGACCTTTGGCGAGGGCTTTCTGTCCTACGATTTCGCGGGGGCTGTGGGGGCCGTCGTTGTCAATCACTGTAGCGCCGTCGATTATCAGCAGGCTGCCGTCGTCGCTGAGAAGCGCAAAGGTATAGATGCCGTCGGCGGGGATGTTGATATAGCCGTTTATCACCAGACCGATGTTGCCTTTGCAGTCAGCAGGAATTGTAACGTCGGCCACATCATATTTGCCGTTAAGTTTTGCCGAGGTGATTTCGGAGCATTTTTCGCCTCCGTAGTCATACCATTCGGCTACCAGACCCGGAGTCGTGGCACTGGCCTCGCATGCGGGAGCGTACGATTCCTTGATGAACTTGGTGCGGACCACGTCGCAGCGTTTGCCCGAGGGACGGAAGGTGGCAAGTGTGAAATCGGTGCTCTCGGTTACGGTGACGGGGCCGGTGTAGAGAGTGGACTCGGCGGTGGGAACTGAGCCGTCGGTAGTATAACGGATTTGTGCCGTGGGGTCGAGGCATGTGATGTCGAGAGTGGCGCTGTCGGTGAATACGTTGGTGGCGTTGAAGCCTTCAAGGTCGGGGATACGGTAGTTGATCTCCATCACGTTCAGACGCTCGAACTGCTTGGAAAGACGTGCGCGGAATTCCTGAACATCGCGTTTGTCGGGCTGGGCCCAGCCGAGCTCGGCGATGGCAAGCAGACGGGGAACGGCCATGTAGTGCATGCGCTCACGCGAGGGAATCCATTCACACCAGATATTGCCCTGGAATCCCATCACGAGTTTCTGTGCGGTGGTGTCGGAAAGTGATTCGTTGAGGTTGTAGCCGATTATATTGTCAATGGAGTTCTTGTCTTCCTGATAGTCGAGATAGAACTGTGAGTTGGGAGTATAGACGATCTTGTTGCCCTGGCCTGTGGTGCGTTCCGGAGCGTCCTTTGACCATGTGCGCCACCACATTACGGTAGCGGTATTCGACAGGCCGCCTTCGAGAATCTCATCCCAGCCTATCATCTTCTTTCCCTTGGAGTTGATGAACGCCTCCATCTGGTGGATGAACCATGACTGAAGCTCTTCCTCGTTCTTGAGGTTGTTGGCTGCCATGCGTTTCTGGCAGTCGGGGCATTTCTTCCAGTTGGTCTTCTCAACTTCGTCGCCGCCAATATGAACGTATTCGTAGGGGAATAGGTCAATCAGCTCGTCGTAAACGTTTTTGCAAAACTCCATGGCCGATTCCTTTCCGGGGCATACGGGTGAGGAGAACGTTGCGCCCCAGCCGGTCTGGTCGAAGCATGAAACACCCTTGTAGTTACTTACAGCGGCAAGCATGTGGCCGGGCATGTCGATTTCGGGAACCACATCGATGCCTAAGTTTCCGGCATATGCCACGATGTCACGAATCTCGTCCTGAGTGTAATAGCCTCCATAGAGGGTGTCGCCCTGCTCGGTGATGCGGATGCGGTCGGCAGGCAGTTCGAAATCGGGATCGGAGTCTTTTTTCGCGCGGCTCAGGCAGCCACGGTCGTGGTTGTTGAATTTGCGCCATGCTCCGTTTTCGGTGAGCTTGGGGTATTTCTTGATTTCCACGCGCCATCCCTGGTCGTCGGTGAGGTGCCAGTGGAATTTGTTGAGCTTATAAAGAGCCATCAGGTCAAGGAATTCCTTGATTTCGGCCGGAGTATAGAAATGACGGGAAACGTCAAGCATTATACCGCGCCAGGCAAATGCGGGAGCGTCGGTGATTTCCACTGCGGGAATCTTCCATTCCACGCCTTCTACCGTGGTGGCCGATTCGATCTGTGCGGGGAAGAGCTGGCGCAGGGTCGAGATGCCAGCCACTACTCCGCTGTAGCTTCCGCCTGTAATTTCCACTCCTTTGGAGGTCGCTTTGAGTGTGTAGCCTTCGGGTGTATCCATCTGGGCTGTACGGAGGGTGATGTTGCCTTCACCTTCCACAACATCGATCGATAAACCGGTGGACGCGTTGAGATGGCCAGCCAGATAATTGGCGATAGGCATTAGTGAATCGCCCGCTACGCCGATGGTCATGCCGGCTTTCAGCTCGAATTCACCGGATTTGAGGTCGGTCTGTACGGGAACCGGAACCACGCTTACAGCCTGCGAAGCATTCTTGCCGCATGAGGCAAGGAGCATTCCGGCGGCAAGAGCGGCTGCCGCTAACGAAAAAATGGTTTTTTTCATGGAATAAATTGAATTGAATATAATTGATTATTGCATTTTACAAATATAGCCCTTTTATCTCAGAATTACTTTTTCAAATCACTAATTTTGCATCTATAAAAAAGAAACATTTACCAATCATTTTCATACACCTGTTTTTGTCATGAAATATAGAATCACTTCACGCCTTGTGGCCCTGGCGGTATCGTTAACCGTAGTGTTCGGTGTCTCGGCTGAGAAAATCAGAGTGGCCTGTCTGGGCAATAGCATCACCTATGGAGCCGGTATCGCTAACCGTGAGTCCAACAGTTATCCGGCACAGCTCGCATGGCTGCTCGGCGACGGCTATGATGTGAAAAATTTCGGACGCAACAGCGCCACAATGCTCTTCAAGGGGAATCTTCCTTATGTGAATACCGAAGAATTCAGCAATGCGTTGGCATTCAATCCCGACATTGTTTTTCTTGGACTGGGCACAAATGACACGAAGCCGCAGAACATGCGTCATTTTGCCGATTTCAGTCACGACGCATCCCTGATTATTGATTCGCTCCGTTCGCTCCCGTCTCATCCGCGTGTTATTCTTCTTTCACCCATGCGGTGCTTTCTTCCGGCAGGAAGTGAGATTTCCGACAGTATAAACCAGCACGTGATAGCTCCGGCTCTGCGCGCTTTGGCTTCAGAAAAGCATGTAGAACTTATAGACCTCTCCGCGTTTCCAGGTCAGGCTCTCGATGAATCGTTGATGCCCGACCGTCTCCATCCGTCGTCGATCGGTGCGGGTATGCTCGCGCGCCGCCTCTATGATTACCTGCGCCCCGAGGGCTACGACCCCAATCCTGCCACACGTCCTGTTCCAGGCAATGAATACCGCTCCGGAGCCGGATGGAGGGAGGGGGCCGACTGGCACGCCGTGGCCCGTGAAATCTCCGATTCCCTTGCCGCCTCACCGGTCGACCTGCTGTTTATCGGCAATTCCATCACCCAGGGCTTCCAGGGCACTCGTCAGCTTGTCACATGGGGTCCGGGCCGTCAGGCTGTTGACGATATGTTTCCCGGTGTGCGCTGGCAGTCAGCCGGAATATCGGGCGACCGCACTCAGAATGTGCTCTGGCGCATTATCAACGGCGGCTACGGAAAGAGCCGTCCGAAAGTGGTGGTGATAACGATTGGAGTGAACAATGTGATAGCCGGCGATACCTCCGAACGTATTGCCGCCGGAGAAATAGCGGTTGCCGAGGCCGCAGCCAAAGAATTTCCGGGAGCATCCATCTTTCTTCTGGGCCCGTTGCCATGCGGCCATGAACCGTCGGACCCGCGACGGCTTGCCACCGACATGATACATTCACTGGTAAGTAAAGCGCAGTTGCCGGCGGGAGTGAAGTATATCAATCCCACCTCATGGTTTGTGGATGAAGACAGCCGCTTCATTCCGGGGCTTTACGGCGGCGACGGTATCCATCTCACGTCCGACGGATATAAAGCATGGCTCCGCGGGCTGGCTCCCTACATATCACCGGCTCTGAAATAATCATAAATTACAGCTCATAACGAACGATGGCGAACCTCACGGCTCGCCATCGTTCGTTGTGGCTATGTGTGTAACCAATGTTCATTCGTAATCTTTATCCGATGCAAAATTACTACTGTCCCGACAACCTTGCCATACCCTATTTCAAGTATTTATTCGCGTTTTTCGGGCCATTGACTACACAAAAACGATTAGAAGCCTACTCTTTTGCCGTTAAAAATCCGTGTCCGGACCACTTTCCGCGAACACAATGCGGAAAGTGCGGTCAGGGCCGAAACGGAAGTCAGCGACGCCCATGGCATATAGTGCCGTGACCGTATCAGATGCCGCAGCTTCCGACATCCGGGCCTCTTTCATAAGCTCGGCAAGCGAGGCTCCATTTTCACCGGCAGCCTCGAGGCTGCAGAGCAGTTGTCGCTGTGACGGGTTGAGGCATACCACCGAATCTTCGCCCCGTTTTTTTCTTTCCCAGGCCTTCACCATAAGATCTGGAGCCAGAATGTTTTCATCGGCCACACGGAAATAGGCATGCCAAGAGCCGTCGGCATGCCGGGCCATGACGCTGCGACCCGTGTGCGGCCGGATTTCGGCGCGAATCACCATCGCACCGTCCTCGGCCGTGAAGGCGGTGAATTCAACCGGCTGCGACGGACGGCAGTAGAACTGCGCGGCCTGTTCCACCACATAGACATCTTCCTCATTGCGCACACCGGCTATGGTGCCGTTGTCCTTCACCCCAATGAGCAGACATCCGCCGCTATGGTTGGCAAACGCCGAAATGGAGCGCGCAATCTTGGCGGCGTCCGATATGAGATATTTGAAATCCTGGCGTTCATGCTCTCCTTCCGCGACCGCGCGCCGCAGATAGAAGGCACCGCGCCGGGCCTTTATGTCTTTCATTCTGGATAAGAGAGATTTTCCGGAGCCGGATTTTCAAGGACTTCCGTGAGATATCTTGAGGCGTCCCGTCGGGCGGCTTCGAGATCCATGAACGAATAGTTTCCGCAGTCGCGGGGAGTGGCGCCGGGAACCTCGCCTTCAAACGAGGATATGAACCGGAATGTCTCGCGCAGTAGCGGCAGGATGTCAGCGGGGGAGGGAGTACCTTCCAGCAGCAGATAATTTCCGGTGCAGCATCCCATCGGGCCCCAGTAGATGATTCTTTTACCCCACTGGGGATGGTTGCGCAGATATGTGGCTGCAAGGTGCTCCATGGCGTGGAGCGAACGCGGTGTGAGAGCCGGCTCGCGGTTGGGCTCGGTCATGCGGATGTCGAACGTGGTGACTTTGCCTCCTGAGGGCAGAGTGTCCTCGCGCGACACATACACACCTCTGAGCAGTCTCAGATGGTCTATGGTGAAACTTGCTATCTTTTCCATTTTCGTAGGTCTCTTGTGGGTTCAATGGGCGCAGGTGTCTTCTGCAAGTTCATTGATTATGTGGCGCAGCAGCCCGAAGGTATGTTCCGGTGCCTCCTGCCAGAAGTTTTCATACTGTGCTATGTTGTCGTCGGCTCCAGGAGTGTCGGAAATCACCCTCATGCACGCGAAGGGCACATTGCGGATATAGCATACCTGAGCGATGGCTGCCGACTCCATGTCTACGGCGTCTACGTCGGGATAATGGCTGCGGATGCCTTCGAGCACTTCGGGATCGGCCACAAACACATCGCCAGAACATATCAGGCCGTGCTTCACGGTGTCGCCCTCCTGAAGGCATGCAAGGGAGTTCACGCGGCTGTCGGTATGGAAAAAGCGGGGACAGCCGGCGGCGTCGCCCCACTCTGTGCCGTGGCCGCACCACACGTCGTGGTAGGCCACGCGGGTGGCGACCACAATGTCGAGCACCCCGGCATTACCGCCGGTTCCTCCGGCCACACCGGTGTTGATGATAAGCTCGGGCCTGAAATTCTCTATCATCACCATTGTTCCCAGAGCGGCGTTGACTTTGCCTATGCCGCACTTCATGGCTATGATATTTGTGGAGCCTACGGTTCCGCAATAAAATCCGTAACCGTCGATATCCTTGGTGGTGCATTCGTTAAGAAGCGGGATGAGTAGATTGAGCTCCTTGTCCATCGCTACTATTATACCTATTTTCATTGTGTGGCGTTTTTTGAGTTTGTATGCAGCCATAGTTATGGCAATGGGATTACAAATTTAGGGAAAATGCGGCCAACTCCGCTATTTTTGCATGTAATCTTTAATTATATACCCGTCATCCATGAAACAAATTTTTTCCGTTATGGTCTGCTGCCTGCTGGGAGCATCTGCCTTGGCCATCACTCCGCACAATGTCACGACTTCCCATGTGCCATCGCCCGCGCCGGTCAGTGTGGCTCTTCCCGCTTCATATGCCGACAGTGTATCGCAGCGTTACCCTGTGGTATATCTTCTGAACGGTCATGGCGGGAATGAGAAGTCGTGGAGCACGGTGATAGATCTTGACAGCATGGCCACGGCTTACAATACCATTATTGTTTGTCCGGCCGGTCTGAACTCATGGTACTGGAATTCTCCGGTGGATTCCACACTGCAGATGGAGGATTATATAATCAAAGACCTTGTGCCTTGGGTCGATGCCAGTTTCCGCACACGCGCCGACCGTTCGGCCAGGGCCATATCCGGTTTCAGCATGGGCGGGCATGGGGCGCTGTGGCTTGCTACGCGTCATCCCGATGTCTTTGCCAACGCAGGCGCCTCAAGCGGCGGAGTGGATATCCGGCCGTTCCCCGCAAACTGGGACATGGCTCGCCGTCTCGGCCCGCGCGATGAAAATCCCGGACGCTGGGACAGCCACACTGTTATGACCTCGGTGGAAAACCTGAAGCCGGGAATGCTGAATATCATATTCGATTGCGGCAGCGAGGACTTTTTCTATGAGGTGAACAATAATCTTCACCGCAAGCTTACCGAAATGGGCATAGCTCACACGTATCTCACACAGCACGGCGCCCATAATGCCGCTTATTGGAACCGTGCCATCGTGCCGCAGTTCCAGTTTTTCCGCACTCAGTTCTACGTGGAGTGAGCACGGCGTTCAGGCTGCCCATGCTTTCGCGTTTTGCGGCGTCGCTTTATCCCAAGCTCGCCGCCGGAAGATACTATCGCACTTTTACCGGCAGCTTACGCAGCCGGATGAAAAGATATCGCCGCTCCGCGGCTCCGAGAAGGGCCCATGAAATGCGTGGGCGTAAATAAATGGGTGTTAGTCTGGTGACTTATGGCGTTCCTCGTCAGATTTTATCGCCGAGCTTTAGATGTGTAGCGCAGGATGCGCGATTTCATTACAACCGCCTGCGATAGCTGGCGGAAAGCGGGTTTTCATCCTCTCTGCAGCGAGCCTGGGAATGGCGATGCCGCGATGTGCGTAAGCTTGGGCTTCGGATATTTAGACACAGTTCCCCAATATTTGTTAACGCTGGGGCGGTCAAGCGTTGTGCAGATG
>OLWA01001292.1_pt1 | contig 26326 bp, 38 predicted proteins | sample 1673251 | NCBI WGS metagenome assembly OLWA01 (sample SAMEA3178937, study PRJEB25190) | human gut metagenome | biome: human gut; feature: human-associated habitat; material: faeces | place: Austria | collected 2013 | reverse complement strand
TCGCTTTGCATATTTTTTCCTTGAAAACTTTGTCTAACTTTTTGGGGTCAGTTCAGTACTGCATTGCCCTGTTCTTATTTATTAAACGATCTGATTGCCTGAATTGTCTTTTCAATATCTTTATCAGAATGAGCGTATGAAACAAACATTGCTTCAAACTGTGAAGGTGCAGAATATATTCCTTGTGAAAGCATATGGCGATAAAATTCAGCAAACTTTTTCGTATCACATGATGAAGCATCAGAATAGTTTCTCACATTTCGTTCCGTAAAGAATACCGTCAGAAGTGAACCGCAACGATTCGCATTCAGTCCGCATTCAAGCATTGCTGACTGTATTTTTTCAGCAGATGAATTTATCCTTTCATATAAATCCGGAGTCTTCTCTATCTGCTTTATTGCGGCAGTTCCGGCAGCTACTGCACATGGATTTCCCGAAAGCGTTCCCGCCTGATACACTGAGCCAAGAGGTGCAACACATTCCATAATCTCACGACGTCCGCCATATACTGCAAGCGGCATTCCCCCGCCGACAATTTTACCGAGTGTTGTAAGGTCAGGAGTTATTCCGTATAGTTTCTGTGCACCGCCGTCAGACAATCTTAAGCCGGTGATAACCTCATCAAAAATCAGCATTGCTCCATATTTCTGTGTTATCTCCCTGAGAAATTTCAGAAAACCTTCCTTCGGAGGAACTACACCCATATTTGCGGCACACGGCTCAACTATAACCGCTGCGATTTCTTTGCCGCAGACTTCAAAAAGCTTTTCTACAGAACCTTCATCATTATACACTGCAAGAAGTGTATCAGCAGTACAGCCGGCAGGAACTCCTGCTCCGGAAGGTATTGACTGTGTCATAAGTCCCGAACCCGCCTTCACAAGCAATCCGTCTGAATGTCCATGATAGCAGCCCTCAAATTTTACTATCCTGTCACGTCCGGTAAATCCTCTTGCCACCCTTATGGCACTCATTACCGCCTCTGTGCCGGAATTGACAAGTCTTAACATATGCATGGACGGAAAATGTTTTTTAATCAGTTCAGCAAGTTCAATCTCACCTTTGTGACAGGCACCGAATGTCAGTCCGCTGGCACAGGCATTTTTCACAGCATCAACAACAGGTTTGCAGGCATGTCCGAGAATATTCGGACCCCATGAGCAGACATAGTCAATAAACTCATTTTCATCTTCATCGTATATTTTAGAGCCGGAGGCATGGGAAATAAACAGCGGAACAGTTCCCACAGAACGACAGGCTCTTACAGGACTGTTAACCCCTCCCGGCATAAATTCACAGGCTTTTTTATACAGCTGTTCTGATTTCTGAATGTTCATATTTCCTCCTTCATCCATCCTGCTGCATCAAGAGCGTGATATGTTATTATGATATCTGCTCCGGCACGTTTTATCGCTGTAAGATTTTCCATGACTATACGCTTTTCATCTATCCAACCAAGCTTTGCACCTGCTTTAACCATTGAATACTCACCACTTACGTTATATGCGGCAATCGGCATATCAAAACGTTCCCTTGCAGATTTCAGAATATCAAGATAGGCAAGTGCTGGTTTTACCATGACCATGTCTGCTCCCTCCGAAATATCGTCCGCAATTTCACGCAGTGCTTCCCTGCCGTTTGCAGGATCCATCTGATAGGTCTTTCTGTCACCGAATCCCGGTGCGGAATGTGCAGCATCACGGAAAGGAGAATAATATCCGGAAGCATATTTTGCACTGTATGACATAATGGCAATATTGACAAAGCCGTTTTCATCAAGAGAACGGCGTATTGCGGCAACACGCCCGTCCATCATGTCAGAAGGTGCGATTATATCAGCTCCTGCTTTGGCAAGGCTTACCGACATACGGCACAGAAGCGGAAGTGTTTCATCATTAAGTATCCTGTCACCGTCTATAACTCCGCAGTGTCCATGGTCAGTATATTCACAAAGACACACATCAGCAATTATAAGCAAATCAGGATAATGCTGTTTTATATATCTTACTGCACGCTGTGTAATACCTTCATCATTATAAGCCTCTGTTCCGAGAGCATCTTTATGTTCAGGAATACCGAATATCAGAATTCCCGATATCCCACTTTCAGAAATCTTTGGCAGAATTTCCTCAATACGGTCAATTGAATACTGATACACATCAGGCATAGAATCAACAGGATTCTTAATATTCTCGCCCTCAGCAACAAATATCGGATAAATAAACTCTGCCGCATCCAGCCTTGTTTCACGAACCATTCTTCTCATTGATGAATTAACTCTGAGTCTTCTGAATCTTTTCATTTTTCAATATCCTCCGTAATCATATCAACAATCCCCTGAACTGTACTTTCCCCTGGAATAAGACAGTCTGAAATACCATGCTTTTTCAGTTCTTCAGCTGTAACACCGCCGATTGCGACAACTCTGGTTTCAGCTGATATACTTCCATTTTCAAAGAAGCTCCGTACTGCTCCGGAACTGGTAAATACGGCATAATCTGCATTTGTATAGCTGCCTGAAGTATATACAGGTTCATATATATTCATATCATCATATTTTACATTATTACTATCCAGCTGTCTGTTAAGTTCTTCTGAACCCTCTAACGAACGCATTATAAGCAATTTTTCATTATCAGAAATATTTTCTGCCAGAACCTTTCCAAGTTCCTGTGAATTAAAATGCTCCGGCATTATTTCCGGAAAGATTCCTGAATTTTCAAGAACACCTGCTGTTCCCCTGCCTATGACTGCAAAACGGATTCCCGTAAGCATTCTGATGTCAATACGCTTTTCCCTGAGCTTTTTAAGAAATATTCTCGCTCCGTTGGGACTGGTAAGTGCAATACAGCTGTATTTTCTGATATTTTCAAAAGCAGTGTCCATTTCCGCAGAAAAGACTTCCTTTACGTCCACACTGCCGTTTCTGTACACATACGCTCCGAGCGCATCAAGTTTTTCCATAAGCTGCCTGCCTGTTTCCGGAGATGATGTAACAGATATATTTACATTATCAAGTGGTGGTTTATAAGTCGCAGAAAAATCATATTCTGCCGTTTCCCCGACCACAATTACCGCCGGAGGTTTCAGCTGTGCCTTCTTCACTTCTTCTGTAATATTTTTAAGTGACGAGCGGACAATTCTCTGTCTGACTGATGCTCCGTCAGATATAACCGCCGCCGGAGTTTCAGAAGGCATTCCACCGCTTATAAGCCCATTTGAAATGCTTTCAAGCGAACCTAGTCCCATAAGAAAAACAAGCGTTCCATTAAGCTTGGCATAGTATTCCAAATTGTCAGGAGTATTGCTCTGGGCAGTATGTCCGGTTATCACATGAAAGCTTCTGGCGGTTTTTCTGTGCGTAACAGGAATTCCTGCAAGCTCTGCAACAGCCACCGATGATGTAATTCCCGGAACTATATCATATGGAATACTATGTGCCCGAAGGGTCTGAATTTCTTCACCACCTCGTCCGAAAACAAAGGGATCTCCGCCCTTGAGTCTGACAACATTTTTCCCCTGCATAGCTTTCTTAATCAGAAGTTCATTTATTTCTTCCTGTATTGCCGAATGTTTTCCTGCACGTTTTCCAACACATATCTTTTCAGCTTCAGGCGGACAGAATTCAAGCAGTCGTTCATCTATAAGATTGTCATACACAACGGTATCACAGACGGAAAGGACTTTAATTCCCCTGAGTGTTATAAGGTCATAGTTTCCGCATCCGGCTCCTGCAAGTGTTACTCTTCCTGTCATAACGATGATATCAGCTCCTTTACAAGCTCTGCTCTGTCTTTTACATCACATACACCACTGACTCTTTTACCTGTTCTGTCGGAAATTATTACAGATATTTTTCCGTCAGAGATTTCGCTGTATGCCCCGACAGGAACAGTGCAGTCCGCACCCAGTGCAGAAATAATTTCACGTTCCGTTTTAAAACAAAGCATCGTTTCCTTGTCAGATATTTCTTTTATCATTTCAGATACAGATGACCCTGAGGCACACTCTGCTGCAATTATCCCCTGACATGGCGACGGAACAAATTCATGGCTTTCAAATTTCCTTACCTCATACTGTGCAAGTGAAATGCCCAGTCTTTCAAATCCAGCGGCACAAAGAATAATGCCGTCATATTCGCCGTCGGAAAGCTTTCTGAGACGTGTATCCACATTCCCACGAATGTCCTTAAAAACAGCATCCGGACAAATTTTCGTAAAATTCATACGGCGGCGTTTGCTTCCGGTTCCAATCACAAATCCACTGTAATCATCTGTTTTCTGACGTGTTATAAGTATATCCCTGTGGTTTCCACGAGGAAGTACTCCGGATATTTCAAGACCCTCGCCAAGACATACGGGAAGGTCTTTCGCACTGTGAACAGCTGCATCTATCTGTCCGCATTTTAAAGCATTCTCTATTTCCTCAACGAAAACGCCCTTTCCGCCGATTTTATCAAGCGGTTTGTCGAGAATACGGTCACCATGAGTCACAAACTCAACAATTTCAATATTAACATAAGGAAATTTTTCAGACACCCTTTCTGAAAAAAGTCCGGTCTGAGCCAGTGCAAGCCGGCTTCGTCTTGTTCCTATTTTTATCGTCATGCTTTCATCTCCAGCGAATCAATAAATTCCAAAAGTTTCTGCTCATCGGGTATCTGTTCACATTCCATACAGCAGTCAAATACGTCAGACATAACAGATGCACGTTTCTTTTCATCGGAAAATTTCTGCTTTACATAAGGGCGGACATTTCCCATAAGACTGCATATATCAGCCATTTCAGCTGTAATGATTTTCTGAACCTGTCTGCGTATGTATGATGCCATAAGCGGACTTTTTCCGGACGTGGACACCCCGACAGTGATATCGCCGCACTGAGCAAGTGCCGGAAAAAAGAATCCGCAGTCTTCCGGACTGTCAACAACATTGCATAAAATGTTTTTTTCCTTGCATATTTCTGACACTTCCGAATTGACCGATTCGTCATCTGTTGCCGCAATTACAATGCTCATACCCTCAGTATCATCTGCTTTAAAATTTCGTTTAATCAGTTTAAGATTTTCCATATGCGCTATTTCAGAGCAGAAATCTGCCGAAACAACCGTTATGTCGGGGGAAAAAGACAGAAGCTTTTTTATTTTGTGAAGTGCTATTTTCCCTCCGCCAACGATAAGACAGGGTTTGTTTTCTATATCAATAAAAAACGGAAAATAAGGCATTTTATTTACCTCCGATATTTATTACAGCATCAGCCGTTTCTCTGAATGCACTGAATGAAAGCTTTGATTTCAGTTTCAAAAACAGTTCTTCACCTGTCATTTCTGAAAGAGCCGCTTTTTTAAATTCCGGAAACAAATCGTGAAACAGCAGTTGCTTTTTCAGTTCATCGATTTCTTCTTCAATCATAAGCTTAGCCTGTTCGACACTGTCCTGTTTACGCAGATTATTGTTTTCGGCAAGTTCACGAAAATAATCTATATTGCAGAGCCGTATATTTTCCATATCTGCCACAGACGGGTCGATATCACGGGGTACCGCAAGATCAATATAAAGCTGTTTCTTTTCAGGAACACTTTTGATTTCGTCCGCTGTAATGACAAAATGAGGACTTGATGTAGCTGAAATAATACAGTCACATTCCCCTATCCGTTCATACCTCGACGCATACGGAAGTACTTCAAGTGCGGCTGTTTCCGGAATTATTGCCGCATTCACGCTGTGGGAACGCATGGTTGCTATCACGCTTACATTTTTATAGGACAGGAGATTTTTCAGAAGGCTTGTCCCCAGTTGTCCGCCTGCACCAATCAGCATAACCTTCACATTATCAGCAAAATGAGCCGCAAGCTTTGCCGCAAGTGTTGCATATGAAACAGATGTTTTTGAAATGGCTGTTTCCGTTTTTATTCTCTTTGCCACTGATACTGCACACTGGAATATCATATTCACGTCATGTGACAGGTGAATTTTTTCTGACGCAAAAGCATAAGCGGATTTCAGCTGTCCGAGAATTTCATCTTCGCCGATTACCATTGAATCCATTCCGCTTGCAACTCTGAACAGATGCCTTATTGCACCTTCACCACTGAAAAGCATTATATTCCTGTTTATCTGATTTTCAGAAATACCGCTGAGTGCTGACAGATAACCCGCCGCACTGTCAGCATTACCCATAAAATATATTTCGGTACGACAGCAGGTACACAGCAGAACAGGACTTATATTCCGGTTTTCTTTTATAAAATCTTCTTGTTTTTGTATTTCAAACGCCAGTTTTCCCCGGAAATCTTCATCACAGCGTTTGTAGTTTATACTTGCACATACAAATTCTTTCAAATTACAGCACCCGTTTCTATGAGAACATACTAATGACCTACGGTTTTAATAAGATTTAATTATACCACAGATACTGTAAAATGTCAATCTCAGCAAGATAATCCGCTTTATAATCATGTCCTTGATTTCTCTCCGAAAATTTCACAAACTTTTCAGACAAATATATATTGAAGCATTTCGGATAATTTGGTATAATAAAATGTAAGATATAATTTTTGCAGAAATGGAGTCATAAATATGAATACTATAAAACAGGGAGAATACAAATCAATACTCGGAAATGAAATAAAAGTTTCTTTAAAACACAAATCAGGCGAACCTGACCCGAGAAACAACGGCAAAGCTTTGAAATGTCCGCTCGGCACAGCTGATGATTACGTTTATGAAAACGGCAATCACCCTGATGTTTATATTCTTTCTGGCAACTTCTCCGGGCCGCTGGAGCTTATCGCCGTTGCTATGGACCGTGAAAGCGGAAATGACGTATGGGTTGCCACAGAAAAAGGCAGAGTAATATATGAGCCGGAAATCAAACAGGTTCTGGAATTCTGCAAAGATATGGGACGAAGCCAGTTAAGATGCAGATATGAAAAGACCTGCGGTTCAATAGTTTTCATCAGAGAAAATGGTGTGAAAAAATATCTGATAATTAAAAATGAAAGCGGACATATCGGTTTCCCTAAGGGACATATTGAATCCGGCGAAACCGAAAAGGAAACCGCCGAACGTGAAGTTTTCGAGGAAACAGGGCTGAAAATCACTGTAAATCCTGAAACACGTCAGGAATACACATATACGACCCTTAATTCATCAATTAAGACAGGAGTATTCTTCTGCAATGAATTCTGCTACCGCAATATAAAAATACAGGAAGAAGAAATTCTGCAAAGCTGGCTTGCTGAATTTGATGAAGCAATGAAGCTGCTTAACTTCCCAGAGGACAGAATGATTCTCGAAAAGGCGGATAAGATGTATGACTAAAAAGGAAAAGGCACTTTTAGCCTGTGAATCCCTTGAAAAACTCTATCCTGACATTGAATGTTCGCTGAATTTTTCCAAGCCGTATGAACTCATGATTGCCGCAAGACTTTCAGCTCAATGCACAGATGCCCGTGTAAATGTAGTAACTGAAACTCTTTTTAAAAAATACCCCACGCTCAGAGCTTTTGCCGATGCTGACCTGAAGGAACTCGAACAGGACGTAAAGCCATACGGATTCTATCATACCAAAGCTAAAAGTATTAAGGAAATGGCGAACCAGCTCCTTGACAATTTCGGCGGCGAAATACCGCAGACTCTTGAAGAACTTCTAACAATATCAGGAATCGGAAGAAAAACCGCAAACCTTATGCTCGGAGATGTATGGGGAAAACCTGCTATCGTAACCGATACCCATTTTATAAGGATAACCGGAAGGCTTGGTCTTACAAGTAACAAAGAACCTGCCAAAGTGGAAAAGGATCTGGTAAAACTTATTCCCCCGGAAATTTCTTCGCATTTCTGTCATCAGATAGTACAGTTCGGCAGAGATGTCTGCAAAGCAAGAAAACCGGACTGTGAAAACTGTCCCTGCTCATCATTCTGTTCATATTTTAAAAATGAAAATAAAAAAACAAAATCATAATATTTTATTGACATAATCTGAAATTCCTGTTAAAATAAATATTATGTAACTATATGTATAAGGGGGATTTTTTTGTTTGGATATATCCGTCCGTTCAAACCTTATATGAGATTTTATGAATTTCAGATTTATAACTCATTCTACTGCGGACTATGCAAAAACCTCGGCAAAAACTATGGTCAGATATACAGGCTTATGCTAAGCTATGACTTTTCTTTTCTCGGACTGCTGCACAATGCGGTAAACAACAGGTGCAACACCATACAGATGCAGCATTGTATTGTTCATCCGTTTTCCCGAAAGCCATGTCTTTGCTGTATTTCTGATATGGACTACACAGCCGCTGCTGCTGTAATTTCCGTTTATCACAAAATCTCGGACAGCATTTCGGACAGTAGCCTCTTTTCCGGACTCTTTTTCAGATTTGTAAGGCTGTTTACAAAATCCGGATACAGAAAAGCCAGATTCAAATATCCGGAAATGTGCGGAAAGATTGAACATTATATGGCTGAACAGTTCCGCCTTGAAAAGGAAAACTGTGTTTCAATTGATCATGCCTGTGAACCGACAGCACAGATAATGTCGGTTATTGCAGAAGGTATTTCTGACAATGAAAATGACCGGTCAAACCTTGCAGGATTCGGTTATCACTTAGGACGCTATGTTTATATTGCCGATGCTTTTGATGACCTGGAAAAGGATATAAAAAAGAAAAATTACAATCCTCTTTATCTTAATTTTAAAAATACTGATGACGCAAAGAAGTTTGCAGAAGAAAATATAAATATGTCCCTGAGCATGATATCAGAATTTTATAATAAGATAAATATTCCGAAATTCAAGGAAATTCTTGATAATATTATCTATCTCGGACTTCCGAACTACAAGCTTATAAACAAAAAGGAACTCAGGAAAAATACCCGAAAAGAAATGAAGATATAAGGAGAATCCAGATGAATAATCCGTATGACATTTTACAGATCACCCCTGATGCCGGAAAAAATGAAACTGATACGGCATATTTCAGACTGCTTGACAAATATGAAAGCGAAAAGGCTCTTGCAGCAGACAGCGTTTCAGCTGATATAATCCAACACAAAATTGACGAACTGAAAACCGCTTACAATCAGATTATAAGTCAGCAAAACAGCAATAATATTCTTATGGGAAACGCTGTATCCGAAAACATAAACCCATATTATTCCGCTCAGCAGAATACCGCACACGTTCAGCCGTCTGTACAGAATAATTTTCAAGGTAATGCTCAGCAGACGCAGTATAATACTGACGAGCCGAAAATCAATCCGGAAGACAAATTCGGAATGGTAAGACAATATATAGAACTCGGACGGTATTCAGAAGCTGAAAATATACTAAACAGCATAAATTATAAGGATACCGCAACGTGGCATTTTCTCTACGGAAAAATGTGCCTTGGCAGAGGCTGGATGAATCAGGCATCTGTTCATATTTCCCGTGCATCAAAACTTGCACCTGATAACGAAGAATACAGACAGGAAATGATAAGAATAAATCAGATGAAGATTGGAAAAAGCTCAAAAATTCCTGTTTTGCCGGTAGTTGCCGGTGCGGCGTGTATTGGACTGGGAAGCTGTGGATACGGTATTCTTGTATCACTCCCATTAATATGCCCTGACATTGAATAAAAAAGGAGTTAAAAATGAACGACCCATATAAAATTTTAGGAGTTTCTCCTCAGGCAAGCGACGAGGAAATCAAAAAAGCCTATCGCAAGCTTTCTATGGAATATCATCCCGACCACCACACAGACAGTGTAATGGAAGAAATTGCAAATGAAAAAATGGCTGAAATAAATGCCGCATATGATGAAATAATGAATATGCGAAGAAACGGAAATGCTCAGTCGGCTCAGAACGGACAGTACGCATATAACGAATACAGCAGTATCCGAAGCATGATAGAACACGGAAATTATACAGCAGCTGACAATGCACTCGACCAGAACCGCAATGACGGCAGCGGTGAATGGAATTTTCTCAAAGGAACGGTCTGCCTTTCAAGGGGCTGGATGAATGATGCTTATACCTACTTTGAAAAGGCAGTCAGACTTGAACCTGCAAACAGCGAATACAGAGCTGCATTCACTCAGATGCAGAATAAAAGAAACGGACAGATGTATGGTAATCCTTATAACACCGGAAATGCCGCCGGCAATACCGCAAACACACTCTGCAATCTTTGCCAGTGTCTTATTTGTGCGGACTGTCTGTGTGACTGTTTTTAATAATCATGGATAACAGAAGTTATAAAGTAGCTCTGGGTGGAGTTATTTCCTCCCTTTGCCTGCTTGCTATGTTTATGGCTGGTGTTGCACCGTTTCTCTATCTGACTCTCCCTATGATTGCCGGAGCATTGATTTCCATTATCGTTGTAGAAGTCAATTCCTCATGGGCTTTGCTTACATATATTGCTGTAAGCCTGTTGTCAGTGTTCGTGACTTATGATAAGGAATCTGCACTGATATTTATTTTATTTTTCGGACATTATCCTATCATAAAGCAAAAAATAGAAAAAATACGAATCAGACCGTTAAAATCAGCTGTTAAAATCATTGTATTCAACATATGTATTGTTTTATATTATCAGCTTGCACTCACTCTTCTGGGCATTCAGGATATGACTGATGACTTTGCCGCATTCGGAAAATACGGCATTTACATCCTCTGGGGCTTATCAAATATAATTTTTGTTGTGTATGATTATGCACTCGGCGGCTGTATTGATATGTACATAAAATATCTGAAACCAAAAATTTTCAGAAACAAACGAAATTAGAACTCGTCTTCACAAGATATATGTGCGGATTTCCAAGCACAATTTTAACGCAGTTATGCGAAAAAATTTGCTGGAAAGACGTGCGCATACGCTTGTGAAGACGGGTTCTTAAATAAGCATCCCCCGGTTTTTTGTTAAGTGACGGGGAAAATAGAAAAGCTTAAAAAAGCGGAAAAAGCGGTGAATTTGCGAAAAAGGATTTGTAAATGACGTAACTGCGCAGTTTACGAAGTGTGAATTTTTGAAAAATGTCTGAACCGCTTAATTTTCAATGTCGCAAAAAAAGTGCCTTTAAACGGATTTTTATAATTCGTTCAGGCGCTTTTAATTTTTACGAAAAAACGTTTAAATTCCTTTTAAGAATTTTAAATAGTGCATTTAAAACACGCAAATACGCTGTTTAAACTTTAAAAGTTATTAAAACACCTTTTTTTAGAATTTTAAAAATCCCATTAAAAACTGGGATGGGAACTTAGGAACAAAATTTAAGGTGGATGGGAACCAGTTCCCATCCACCTTTTTATTCCAAAAAAATATATTATAAAAGTGTTCAATCCCTCCCGTGAATTCTAATTTTGCTAAGTCAGAGGTTTTATGCTTTTTTATGGAAATGTATCTGACGTTAATTTTCATTTTTTATAATTATATATTAATAGCTGTTCATCAAAATCAAGTGACATCAGCATACAAATGTTTGCACTTTCGTATACATTCAAATAAATATTTTGAAAGCTACTTGACATTTTCTTGAAAATGTCCTATAATTAAAATAATATTAAATTAACAAGGAGGACTTTTATGTCATTTATCACTAATTTCAGCGATGATTTTATTAAAAGTATCGTATCAAGCATCAACTCAGCTGTTACAGATGATATTATGCAGGATACGCGACAAGCAAATATGGAACGCAGTGTTATGAACAGTTATCCATCCCGTATATGGGATTTGATAAACCGTAATGTCGTTACTGCGTTTACATATAATCCTGATGTGGTTGTAGCGTTTACTAAACGCAGACCGTGGAATTTAATTGCAATTTTCGATAAATCAACAGGTATGTTATTGACTCTTATGCGCGAAGAACGCTTTTACGAAGTAAAACGCAATTCTAAAAACCATAAGCACTATATTTATGAACTTGCGAATATATTTAATGCTGATTTAGAAATTGAGCAACAGTCATTTTTTACAATAGATGAAAACACAGAGAAAATTAAAAAATCGATTGAGCAAATTTGCAATGACTTGCTTATTTCAACAGAAATGGTCGAACATCATGCAATGGTTTTATTTTCCTCTAGGGATGAGTTATTACATTCAATACGTTGTTGTATGATTAACAGCAATTTCGAAGAATGCGAATCCGTATCTTGGAATGAATATATCGGTGTTTCTGAAAGTCTTGTTGTTGAACAAACGGATGATGACCATCAGAAGAACAATCCGACTATGGGGTTGGATTACACACCTAAAGCAAAGAAAAAGAAACAGCTTCAGCTTGATATTGCCACAAAATCCGAAAGTGATATTTCTGAGGCAAAATAATAATTAGGAGGTTCCTATGAAAGATTTAAAATCATTCAATGGGAAAAGATTAAAAACAGCTCGCACATTAAAGGGAATGAGCATTTCAGAATTAGCTGATGCATTGAATTTACAAAGGCAAACCGTATCAATGTATGAAAGTGGAAAAATTTCTAATCCGGATTTCCCGAAAGTCCAGAAAATGAGTCAGCTCCTTAATTTTCCAATAGATTTCTTTTTGGATTCTGATACCGAGCTTGTAAAAACGTCTCCCTCAACATATTTCAGGTCGCTACTAACGACAAGTAAAAAATATCGTTACGAACAAGAAATAAAAATAAATTTTGTTTCTACAATTTATGCGTATTTAAGTGAATACATTACTTTTCCACAAGTTAATTTGCCTGCTATTTATGATAATGATAACATAGAAGACATTGCAGAAAGATTAAGAAAATGCTGGAATTTAGGATGTGGTCCGATTGATAATTTAATCTTCCATGCCGAGCAAAATGGTATCATACTAACATCTTTTGCAACTACAACAAACGATATTGACGCTTTTAGCCAAAAGATAAATATCAACGATGAGGAACGATATATTGTAGCCCTTTCCAAAAACAAAAGCACTGCTGCTCGTCTTCACTTTGATGTTGCACACGAATTAGGTCATATTATGTTGCACGACTGGGAGGATGATATTGAAAGTCTTTCACCATCTGAATTTAGGGAACGAGAACAGCAAGCAAATGATTTTGCTTCGGCTTTTTTACTTCCTAAAGAGACATTTATAAAAGAAATCCAAGTGTTTGCGGACAAATTAAACTATTATATCGAATTAAAAAAGAAATGGAAAGTATCGGTTGCTGCAATGATAAGACGTTCAAAAAATCTCGGACTTATTACTTATGATAAGTATCAAGCATTAATGAGACAAATGCAGAAATTAGGCATAAGAAAGAGCGAGCCTCTTGATGATGTTTTAGTTACTGCCCAACCTTCCTTATTGAAAACCGCAGTTGAAATGCTGATTAATGATAATGTTCTTACAGCAAAAGAAATTCTTCAAGAGCTTTCTAATGAATACAACTTGTCTCTTTATTCAGAAGATGTAGAAACACTTCTTGGTTTAACTAGAGGAACGCTGAAAACAAGTAATATTATTCCGCTTCATACTTTGAAATTAAAATGAGAAGTATATATTGTCAGATGCCTTTCATTGAAAGGTATCTGACAATAAATTTAAATATCACTTATTTTTAAAAATAAACGGTTCAAACTGTTTATAAACCTGCTGTTCCAGCTTTGACCGAAGAAAGCAGGACCGACCATATTTTTGTAAAAATTCCTGCTCTCTTTTATATAATAATCTCATCCTTTCAGCTCTGATACGAGCAGAAACAAGCGAAATATTGCATAATTCTGAAATATCCTCAGGAGCATGGATATCAAGTCCCCACAAAACACAAGCAGGTGCAAGGATTCCCATTGCAAAGCGTTCAGCTTCGTATTCTGACGAGCTATCGCCGATTAAGATATGCCCTATTTCATGTGCTATGGTATACCGCTGGTCTTTAATCGGATCTGTATCACGCACAATAATTGCCGCTCCATTTCCCAACAACACAGCCCTTCCACGTTCGTTGTCTTTCAATTGATTTTCGTACAGGTCGCTGTTTTGAATAATGCGTATCTGAAAATGTCTGCAAACGGAAGACAGGCTTATCGGCAATGAAGTTATATTACAATCAACAAGACATTGCCAGCTTGCATTCCGTGTTTTTTTATAAATTTCATAGTTCAATAAAAATCACCTCAAAGATAGTATACCAACTTTGAGGTGATTTTTGCACTTATTTAGTATTTATCTGTCGAATCAGGAGCGTTAAGAATGTCGCTTATATCTGTTGTTACAATCTCAGGCGGATGATTATCTGAACTTCTTGCCGCCATGAAAACTGTCTGTATATTAGGATTTTTCTTGTTTTCTGATATTGGTTTGCGATTTTTGGTTATTGCCTTAAGTTCACCCAGAATTTCCCCTTTTTCCATGTCGGAAAGCATTGAATACATTTGCAGAAGTCTTTGCTGGTCATCACTGAGCTGTGGTGAAGATGATTCTTTTTCTTCACCATCAAACAAAAAGCCAACTGATACATGAAAATAATCAGCAATCTGTTTTAAAATTCCATATTTCGGAATTGAACCGTTTTTCCATGCAGTGACTTTCGAAGAACTCAAACTGAGAATTTGAGTAACAAATTTTGTAGGAGTTGTATTATGCTCGTTACAGAGGTTATTAAATTGTTCAAAAAACATAAAATCACTCGCTTTCATTTGTATAAAATTACAAAATTCTGAAATCCGGAATTTATTTTAAGGATATGTATTGACAATTCCGAAAAATAGAATTATAATGTCATTATACCGACTGGACAAGCTACAATAATCCTTATGATAATTATAGCACAAAGGAATCAGATTGTAAATATGACTGTTAAATTTATAATCTGAAATAAAAGGAGCGTGAAGAATTTGAAAGTAACTGAAAGCGAGGATCAGGTCGATAAATACGGGAGATATTACATAAAGTTTACCGGCGTAAAAAAGCTTCAGGAAATCCAAGACTGGCTTTTCGCCCATTACTGGGGCTACAAATTTGCAATAGAATTTGATTGCAGTCAGGAATGCACTGAAATTGGAAATGAGTATTGGGTTTACTTTTTTGACGAATTGACAGAATCGATTATGATTTACAACGACTATGCTAAATTGAAAGAAAACGGAAAGACAGTTTACAAGCAGAGGTTTTAAACATGTCATTGAAATGCGAAAAATTCAAGGAGGAAAAAACATGAATGAAAATCTTAAAATCTGGAATTACAAAGGCTCGAAATTCCGCACAGTTGAAATTGATGGCGTGCCTTACTTCGTTGGCGAAGATGTGGCTGTTCTTCTGGGATATGCAAAACCAGAAAACGCAATAGCTACTCATGTTGATGATGAAGATAAAACCGCAACCCTGATTCGGGGTACTGGTTCAAACTATAAGTCCAAGACTATAGTCATCAATGAGTCAGGTCTTTACAGCCTGATACTTTCAAGTAAGCTTCCAAACGCAAAGAATTTCAAACGCTGGGTTACATCAAAAGTTCTTCCGGAACTTAGAAAAAAACGGCTCGTACGGAAGTAACATTAATCTCGAAGAGGTTATTGCCAAAACGGCAACAGCGGTTGTTTCAGAAGTTATGAAGAATATTATTCCAGCTTTTGAATCAAATACGATCAGGGAATATACAGAAATTCCATCAATAAGAAGAAAACGTACTCCTGGAATCATTGATAAACTTGACCCTGCAATTATAAAAGAAGTTGAGGAAATGCTTATGTCAAACAGGTTCAGTTATCTTGATGTTGTTCATTATTTACAGGACATGGGCGTTGAAATATCCGTAGGATTGGTTCATCGATATGCTAAAAGAATGAGGAGTTTATAATATGAAAGTTAAAGTTAAAAAGATAAAAAATATTCCTGCTCCAGTCAGAGAACAGGACGAAAGAAATTTTACATGGTTAAAGCAAAAATTTAACGCATGTTACAAAGTACACATTGCAGAACATTCGGATAAATTGAAAAATTCTGATAAATGCAGCAACAAATCTGATAATATTCATTTACTCGCTAACAGCCGAAATAAAACCGTTTTTTCAGATAAGGATATAGAGGAACTTTGCAGATCTTACAATTTGATACGAGTTCCGCTTGGTATGCTTAGTGAAATGATTCTTGAAAATCTATATACAGAGAACAAAGAACCATTTGCGCTTGTACCAGCATTATGGATGTGGAATTATATTTACTAATCAGCAGTTATCCATTGAATATAAAGCATAATTAAGAAACAAGTCACTATCTGATTCATAGGATTCAAGCATGACGTCATCCATTTCTTCAAGAAACTTAACTGAATTTTTAAGTTCAGTCAACAAAGTATGAAAGGAACTAAAGTATGAATGAATTAAAAGTATTTCAAAACAGTGAATTCGGAGAACTTGGAGTTCTCATCATTAACGGAAAAGAATATTTTCCTGCTACTCAGTGTGCAAAAATTTTAGGCCATGAAAATCCAGCTCGTGCAATTCGTAAATATTGCAAAGGGGTGACCGAAATGGTCACCCCCACAAATGGAGGTGATCAAACAATTAAATTTATTCCTGAAGGTGATCTGTACCGCCTGATAATCCGTTCAAAGCTTCCTGCGGCGGAAAAGTTTGAATGCTGGGTGTTTGACGAGATCCTTCCGGAGCTCAGACGTACCGGCTCATACGGAAACAACATTAACCTTGAAGAAGTTATTGCTAAAACAGCAACGGCGGTTGTTTCAGAAGTTATGAAACACTTTATGTCAAATAGAAGTTGCCAGATGCCTGATCGTTCTTATGAATTAAAACGCAAAGCTAAAAGATACAAGCATACGCAGCCGAGCAAGATTGATACGCTATCCCCGGAACTTAAAGAAAAAGTCGATGATATGATTGCGTCAGGAAAATTTTCGTGTCAGCAGATAGCAAATTTCATTATGAATAATTGTAATATGTACATTTCACAAATGTCCGTAAACAGATATAAACGAATGCACTTTATTGAAGAAGATGATTCTGATAATCAGATGACGCTTTTCTGAATGAAAGTCAACAGAAAGGAAGGATTTTAATGACAATAGGGAAAAAAATAAGGTTCAGACGTGAACTTTTAGGATACAGTCAGCAGGAACTTGCTGACAAGGCACATATCGGACGATCATATATATCAGAGCTTGAAAACGGAAAGTATCAGCCGACAGCTCCTGTAATAGTAGGACTTGCAAAAGCTCTGAAATGTACAGCTGATTACCTTATTGAAGATTCGGAGAAAGAAGCAGTCTGATGACAATACAAAGCCGAAACAGCGGAATAACTCCGCTGTCCGCCGGAAATGGTCTACCGGCGCTGATGATGGCAGACCGGAAAGGAAGTGTTAAAAATGGAACTGGAAAGATTTATGTATGAAGCAAGACTGCTTGTCTTCAGGATGGCGAAGCTTATGCTTGAAACTGCGGCAGATGAGAGCATAAAAAAAGAACCGCAGATTCAGCATAAAATCGTTTCTACAGCACTAGCACTGCTGACAGAAGCCGAAACTCTTGAAGAAGAGTTAAAAACCACAAATCTGCGTTCTGATAATAGTATATCAGAATAAAACGAATTCGTCAAGTCTTTTTTCTGAAGGAGGTGCTGATTTGGACTATTTGACGGTTAAGGAATATGCGGAATTAAAGGGATGTACAGAACGATATATAAAAAGAATATGCAAAGAAGGCAAAGTGCAGGCAGAGCAACATCTGCATCCGCAGAATAAAAAAATGTGCTACATGATTCCTGTGTCGGCACTTCCGGAAGATATACAGGCGAAATATTACAGCAAAGTCAGAACTGAAATGAATATGCCGGTTTTAAAGGATGATAAACAGCCTGTTAAAAAGTCTGAAAAGACTATTTTAAAAACATTTGAAGAAATGTCTGAGGAAGAACGCCGTGAAGCAAATATATGGTCTGAAATCATTAAGGAGTGGCTGAACATACGAAGCCGGTACAGTAACAAAGCTCAGGCGGACAAAGCATATGTCGGTAAATGTCAGCTTGAACATCCAGATATGCAGATAAGCCGTGGAATACTTTACAGTAAGCTGAAGGCATATAACGCAAACGATCCGTATGGACTTGTTGATAAACGAGGAGCATGGAACAAGGGAAAAAGTAATATACCCTCCTGCGTCTGGGATGCATTTTTATATTATTGGCTGGATGAAAACAAGCCAACGGCGGCAAAGTGTTACAGAAGTGTAATTGACTGGACCGAAGAATTTTATCCGGAATTTGTTTCGGAAATTCCAACGCTGAGAACCTTTCAGCGGCACATAGAAAGCGATATTAAATATGCAGTAAAGGTGCTTATGAGAGACGGCGAAAAAGCTTTTTCTGACAGATGTTTGCCGTATGTTACAAGAATGTATGATAAGCTTGAGCCGAATGACTGCTGGATAGCGGACAACCATACACTTGATATACAGTCAACTGATGAAAACGGCATAGTACACAGACTGTACCTGACAGCCTTTCTCGATGCCAAAACGGGCGTCCTTGCAGGATGGAATGTTACTGAAACACCAACGTCATGGTCGACTATCCTCGCCCTCAGACACGGTATAATGCGTTTTGGAATACCGAAATGTGTTTATTTTGATAACGGTCGTGAATTTCTGACACATGACATAGGCGGAAATGGTCACCGAACACGGAAAAGCAAAGCCGGAACTGCTGAACCCGCAACAATACTGAACCGACTTGGCATAGAAATGAGAAATGCAATTGTAAGGAATGCAAAGGCTAAGCCGATTGAGCGTACTTTTGGTACTGTCAAATCTCAGTTTTCCAAAATATTCAGCGGATATTGCGGAGGCACAATTCTGGAACGCCCGGAAAGTCTGAAAAGGCGCATAAAAAACGGCGAACTGCCAAGAGATTATGAAATACGTGATTTTTTGGAAACATGGATTGACGGTGATTACAATATGCAGCCTTACGGCGGAGCGGAAGCAAAATACAAAGATATGTCCAGAATTGAAGTTTGGAACAAAAGCATACAGTCTGTAAGACAGGCTGATGAAGCAGAACTCAATCTGATGCTTATGCGGTCCACACGATATCAGCAAATCAAGCGAAACGGCGTGTATGTTGAGATATACGGCGAAAAGCACTGGTATATGAACACCGAAGAAACAGTTATGAATATCGGCAAAAAGGTTTGTGTACGATATGATCCGGCTGATCTCAGAAGTGTGCGTATATATGATGAAGAAGACAGATACCTTTATACATGGCAGCTTGCTGACACACTGCTTATGGATTATATAAGTGCTGAGAAAGAAGAAATTGCAGACGCTCAGAAACTCACACGCTCCGTCAGAAGATTTGTTAAGGAAGAAGCGGCAGGAATAGCAGCAAATCTGACGAATGAACAAAGAATTACGATGCTTGATATGAGTATGCGCCGTGCATACGAGATAAAAAGCAGTTTAAAATTGAAATGCCGTCCAATATCATACCAATAAGAGCCAACGAACCTGAAGCTGAAGAACTCAGGAAAGCCGCAGGGGCTGAAACAGTTGTAGTTGACCTTAATCTTATGGGACGCAACAGTATGAAAAGAAAGGGAGAATAATGAATATGGAATATACGGCACATCAGCAGGAATTGCTGAACAAGCTGAACGACCTGCAAAAAAATAAAAATCTGTCACAAGCAAAACTTGCAGAGCTTGTAGGTATTTCAAGCAGCACCATTTCTCAGCTAAGAAACAAAAAATATCCCGCTGATCCGCAGCAGGTGTTTTCAATGCTTGAAGATTATTTTGGTGTTAAGGCAAGTGCTGAACTTACATACAGTGAAATTGATTATGCACCCACAAGCATATCAAGCGAAATATACGATATAATCAGAATATGCCAGATAAAGGGCGGTCTTGCAGTTGCCTGCGGCGATGCAGGAATAGGCAAGACAAAAGCAGCTCATCAGTACGTCAGGGAACATCCTGCAAACAGCGTACTTATAACAGTAAATCCATGTATAACCGCTATAAAGCCACTGCTTGAAGTGATTGCCGAAAGAATAGGTGCAAGTGCGGAAAAGTCAAGGGACAAACTGTGGATTTCAATCGCCGGAAAGCTGTCAGACGGAATGGTTCTGATTTTTGATGAAGCACAGCATCTTTCATACAAAACTATTGAAGTGCTCAGGAGTTTCTCGGATTATTTTAATGACAAAGGTCAGACACTTGGGATATGTTTTATAGGAAATACAGATACGGTAAGCCGTCTTGGAAGCAAACGCGCAGAATTTGCTCAGATTTCCAACAGGACAAAGCAGCGTAAAATTTACAGTAAGGAATCAATAAAGCGAGAAGATATCATAAAACTTTTTCCACTGCTTGAATCTGAAAAAATGGAAAAAGAAATTGATTTGCTCTGGAAGGTAGCAAAGACTCCTCAGGCACTCAGAGGCGCAATAAATCTTTTTTCCAATGCTTATGACAATGAAAATTATACATATCAGGGACTAATCGCAATGATGAAATTTATGGATATGCAGATATAGGAGGAAAAACAATGCGAAGAGGAACACGCCCTACAAGAGCACAGAAAATACTTATATCCAAAAGAAAATTTACTCCTGCCAACTGGCTTGTTATCAGTGACAGCAAGGAAAGCGTGACAATTATACACAAGCACACAAATACGGTAAAGACCATTAAAAAGACAATTTAAGGAGCTTAAAATGACATTTGAAGAAAAAATCCTTGAAGCGGCTGATGAAAAGTGCGGTAAAATTTACAGATGTGAATTGGCAGGCATGACAGTTTCTATGATGGGAATTATTGCGTACATATGCTCGTTTAATTATATGTTTCTTATGGTAACATCGTTTTGCCTTATAATCTGCGCTGCTTGTGAATCGGTTATATATCATATTGAAAAACAAGCCAGAAAGCAGGTTGCACGGCGGCTTAAAATCCTGAACAAATCGCTTGAACTTACAATCCGACCGTTTCCGAAGGACCGGCTTATAATTGAAAAGATAGAGTTTGACCGGGAATATAGTTTCCTGAAAGGAGATAACAGAAATGATTAACAAATTGCCTAACCCATGCACCAGATGCAGCGAACGGCATATTGCTTGTCACAGTAACTGTTATAAGCATAAAGCGTACATTAAAATATCACATGAAATTCAACGGCGTATTGATATGGATATAAAGGGTTGTTCGAGAATCGGATTTAAGCCTGTACTGTATCAGATAAACGCAAAAGCGTGAGGGGTTTGCCCCCCTCGCCTTAATGCAGCTCCAAAAAGGAACGGTGACAAGCCCGTATAAATGCAGAGTCAAGGCTATTTTATACAGAAAGGAGAAAGTTTTATGGTATCGAAAAAGCTTACAAGTAAAGCAGGAATAACAATACCAAAATCTGTCAGGGCTGATCTGGGCTGGCAGCCCGGAATGGCTGTAGATCTTCTGGAATCCGAAGACGGTGCATTGGTTATCAGACCGCATGTAGATTTGTGCAGATTTTGCGGGACACATGAAGATGTACATAAATACAGGGATGTATGTGTGTGCTCGGAGTGTGCCGAAAAAATGAAGGAGGCAATATAACATGGAAGAAAAATGTGCAGATCTGAAGCAGATGATTGACCGTATGGCACAGATAAAGAAAGAAAAGGCTGAACTTGATGATGAATATGCATCTTTGCAGGCGAAGTTGCAGGTTGTAGGAGAAACGGCGCTTGAAGACACAAAATACAAGTCAGTTTCATACAACGGTACTTCCAGCAAGGCGACAGTTACTATTGCCGATAAGGTTTCGGGCGTGATGCCGTCGCTGTTTGCGGACATATTCGGGAAGGCGTTTTGCGACCTTGTAACAGAAAAGAATACACTTGAGCTTAATGCCGAAGGAAAAAGGATTGTTGCTGCTGTATGGAACAAGGAATACTGCGAAGGCAGCGTTGAAGAAATAGTCAGCAGTCTTATGTGTGATGATAAAGCAAAAAAATCACTGATGAAAAAGCTTAACGGCAAAAATTTTGAAACTGACAAGAAAAACCTTATGAAAATAGGCGGACTTTCAGAATCAGAAGCAAGTGATACAGCTTATCTGGTAGCGGAAATAATTGCGTGGAATAAAATACAGGCAATTATTAAAATCAATAATAACGGCGTTTATACCAAAGAAGCGTTTGAACAGTTTGCCCTGAATATCAATGCAGCTGTATGTGTTGAACAGAGTACCAAAATTGCCATAGACGATCTGGCAGCTTAAACAATAATTCAAATAAAAAAATCCGCCCTCATAAAGGGCGGAAAATCAAATTAACAACACCATTATTTTATCATAATGAAAGGAAAAAATCAAGTATGAGTATAGATTTTAATGTGATGATACAAAACAAAATCAATGAAATGGAAGAAAGCGGAGAAATAAAAAAGCATTTTGAAGATGCGCTCAGAAAGCTTATTCTTGATTCAGTTTCTTCTGCTTTGAACGGATATAATTTCAGACGTAAAATAGAAGAAAAAGTTGAAAGTCAGGTTGCTCCATGCCTTGATTCACTTAACTTTACTGCATATAATGCATTTATCTGCCAAAAAATCAAGCAGATCACAGAAGAGTATCTGCAGGAAGATATGGCAAAAAAGGTTTCGGAAACTTTTGAAAATATTTTTATACTGAAACGAGAAAGCATTAAGCTGTCTGAGATTTTTGCAATGTATCGTGACTGGTTGATATCTGGACTGGACGATCATGAACAATATGAACTTGACAACGAATTTTATGCTTCTGTGGAAAAAGATGACAGATACGGGCATTGGCTCGATTGCAGCTTTGCGAAAGAGGCTCCAACAACATATTACCTTGGTGTTGAAAGAAAAAGTGTTCGTTGCTGTGATTTTGGATTTATTGTCAATACCGCTAATCCACATGGTGGTAAAATAATCTCTGTCTATTTTGAAGGCAAAAGCGTAAATGATATCGTAAAAGTCAAATCCTATAATAAGATCCAGTCTTTGCTGCTTAATCTTTATTACAATGAAACTCCGATTATCATTGACGTTGAAAGCGAGGACGACATTGATACAAGCCTGGGATTGGATTATTAATATAGGACATTTTATAAATAAAAAACAGCCCGAATAATTCCGGACTGTGAATATACGGCTTAACAGCCAAAGAAACCATTGAGCCAGTTACAAAGTGATGTAAAGATATTGCGCATAATATGTACCTCCATTTGTTATTTCCCCTTGGGATGATTAAATTATAACAAAATGGTTACAAAATTTCAATGCAAAGATTTTTACATCTTTGGAATAAGGAGGAAGTATGAAAAAGATATGTGAAAAATGTATACATAAAAAGGTTTGCATTGATGGTGCTAACTACAAAAATGCAGACAAATGCGAAAAATTTGCTGATGAAGAATTGATACTCAGACTGCCTTGCAAGTTAGGAGATATGGCATATAAGCTCGAAAGACGTGGCGTAACTAATAAATACAGAATTATTGAGATAACAATTGTATCAATAAAAATTTCAGAAGGCGAAACTATGCTTATAGAAGCTTCTGCCAATGTGTTCTTTAAAGAAGACCTTAACAAAACAATTTTTTTAAGACGTGAAGATGCCGAGAAGGCACTAAAGAAACTTAAGGGAGAAGAAATATCCGACCCAAAACTTAAACCTTGCCCATTTTGTGGCGGTGAAGTTAAAATATGTGGCGGAGTTGAAGATTGGGTACCTACAGTTTATGATTCTGACAGTGGCGGAGATCCTTTGTATATCGCCTGTATATGTGGCGTGAGCCTTGAGACGGGTACATATGACTACAACGAGCTTGCGAAGGTTTGGAACAGCAGGTCAGAAGGGCGTGATACAATATGAAAATACTTATCAGTATTCGCCCAAAATGGTGCAAGCTTATTGCTGATGGGAAAAAGACACTTGAAGTGAGGAAAACGAAGCCGAGATGTCCGCTGCCTTTTAAAGCTTTTATTTACGAAACCAGATCAACAGATAAATCAAGACTTGTAGTATATGTTGATAGCAACGAACCTTGTAAATACTATAAAGGATCGGGCAAAATTATCGGGGAATTCATTTGTGACAAAATCGTAGATATTAATATACCATATCCTGCGCATCAGCAAGAAACAAATGAAAATGTTCTGAAACAAAGCTGTATGACATATATGGAAATGCATCGTTATGCAGGTAACAAGAAAGTTTATGGTTATCGCATAAGTAATGCTGTTATCTATGATGAACCTAAAAGCTTGTCAGATTTTCAGCTGAAAAAAGCCCCTATGTCATGGCAGTATGTAAAGGAGGTGCAGACATGAATGATAAATACGATACCGTCTGGAGATACTATGCAGATATATGTCCACAATGCGGCAAAGAATTTTATCACACTGCCGAACATGTTTACAAAGCTCCTGTCAAAACAGATTATCATAGCTATCATCAAAGATACTTTTGCTCATGGCACTGCCTCAGAGCTTACCGTAAAACCTGCATTGACGGCAGAAGCAGTATAAATAAATCCAGAAAACTTAATCGTCAAAAGGCAGAAGAAATACGCACAATGTATGCAACAGACAGCTATACTAAAAAAGAACTGGCTCTTATATATGATGTTTCCGTTACGACCATCAGAGATATTATAAGATACAGGCTCTGGAAGGAGTGACAAGCCTGAAAAGAACCGGAAAAGAAACAAATCCATGCCTTCAGAGCTTTTTTAAAGTTAAAGAGATAAAACATAATGAAGAATATAAAACATTGGAGTATATGGCATGGGTTTCGGAAGAACACAGAAAATTTTGTCAGCAGAAATCAGGTGGCAAATCAATTATATTTGAAAAATACATAAAAATAAAATATCTGGAGGAAATCAAAAATGAAAGATGCTGAAAAGACCTGTCAGAATTGTGAAAGTTCATGCGGAACTGAAAAGCTTTATTGTTCCAAACTTACTAAAGAGGTAGAACCGGAAGAATGCTGCTTTCAGTTTTCTGAAAAACAGCAGTACAGCGAGGCAATGGAAAAGCTTCGCAGACAATTTGTGACGAGGTGATGACAAAATGGATATAAATGAGATGTTTGATAAATTTTACAGCGCATATCCAAAGAAAAAAGATAAGGCAAAAGCTTTACGGGCATTTAAGAAACTTAATCCTGACGAAGAACTTTTAAATACAATTTTAAGGGCGCTTGAAAGGCAAAAAAATGATGCTGACTGGGTAAAACAAAAGCGACAGTTTATGCCATACCCGTCAACATATCTTAATAATCGCAGATGGGAGGACGAATCAGATGCAGAAAATAGCGGATATGATGCCCAGGATAAAGCATTTGGCACTTACTTATGATGAGCTGCTGAAAGTTAAATCAGAACTATGTAACAGTACACCCGGAAAACTTGCCGGATATGACTGTAAAAAATGTCTGAACAAAGGATATATTTCAGTAATTAAAGACGGCACAGAAATTATGACTGAATGCGAATGTATGAAAAAGCGTGAATGTCTGAAACGTATTAATTCTTCAGGGATTGCTTCGCAGATTAAAGCCAAAACATTTACAGCATATTGTGCAAATGAACCGTTTCAGCGATTTATAAAACAGAGTGCGGCAGAGTTTGTTTCCGGTTTCCTGAAAAATCGTGAAAAAGAATGGTTTTTTATCGGCGGTCAGAACGGCTGCGGAAAAACGCATATATGTACGGCAATTGCCGGACAATTCCTGAAAAAAGGGTTTAACATGAGGTATATGCTCTGGGCGGAGGAATCACCGGTTATAAAATCTATGGTAAATGAACCGCAATATAAAGAAATTATTTCAGGATATCAGTATGCGGAAGTTTTGTATATAGATGATTTGTTTAAAGAAGGCTCATCTGATGCAGACATCAGACTTGCTTTTCAGATTCTGGATTACAGATACAGAAACCATCAAAAAAAGAATTGTTGCTAGAAATCAAAACAATTTAATTACTATTGACAATGAATATATCCCTATCTCCATCATAAGAGATATATATAAAGTTTAAAAAAAATTAAGTATTATAGAAACGGAAGTGCAAAAATGAACGAAACATTCCAAGAATTTTTAAAAAATTTAACCAAACAAAAAATTGCCATCATTGGGGCAGGTGTCAGCAATGTTCCTTTAATTCAAAAATTAGTATCACTTAACTGTGATTTGACTTTATTTGACCAAAAAGAAGAAGAAAATTTAAATGAAGAAATGCAAAAATTAATTCAAAAGGGAATTTTAAAAGCATCTTTAGGCAAAGAATACTTAGAAAGATTAAACCACTTTGATATCATCTTCAGAAGTCCAAGCTTTCTACCTAATAA
>OLWA01001291.1_pt1 | contig 26341 bp, 20 predicted proteins | sample 1673251 | NCBI WGS metagenome assembly OLWA01 (sample SAMEA3178937, study PRJEB25190) | human gut metagenome | biome: human gut; feature: human-associated habitat; material: faeces | place: Austria | collected 2013 | reverse complement strand
TGGCTGCCGTCGGGATAGAAGACGAGCCGCGTTTCGGTTACCGGGGGGTACATCTCGATGTGTGCCGCCATTTTTTCACGGTAGACGAGGTGAAGAAGTTTATCGATATGATGGTTTTGCATAACATGAACCGATTACATTGGCATATTACCGACGACCAGGGATGGCGCATCGAGATAAAGAAATATCCTGAGTTGACAACAGTAAGTTCCCGTCGTACGGAAACGGTGATCGGACATAATAGCGGTAAATATGACGGTAAGCCGTATGGCGGTTTTTACACGCAGGAGCAGGCCCGGGAAATCGTGGATTATGCCGCCGAACGCTATATCACCGTGATTCCCGAGATCGATTTGCCGGGACACATGCAGGCGGCGTTGGCTGCGTATCCGCACCTGGGATGTACCGGAGGTCCGTACGAAGTGTGGAGAATGTGGGGTGTGTCCGAAGAAGTGCTTTGTGCAGGGAACGACAGCGTGTTGACTTTTATCGATGACGTATTGACAGAAATTATGGAGATTTTTCCTTCCGAGTACATTCACGTAGGAGGAGACGAGTGCCCCAAGGTGAGATGGGAAAAATGCCCAAAATGTCAAGCCCGTATCAAAGCATTGGGTATCAAAGGTGACGACAGGCACACGAAGGAGGAATATTTGCAGAGTTTTATTATTTGCCACGCGGAGAAATTTTTAAATGAACACGGGCGCCGGATGATCGGCTGGGACGAACTGTTGCAGGGCGAAGTCAATCCCTCGACGACCATCATGTGGTGGCGTCCGTGGGTCCCCGAATCGGTCGATCTGGCGACCCGCCAGGGCTGCGATCTGATCCTCTGCCCGCAGACGTGGTTCTACTTCTCGCTCGAGGAGGATGCCGGTTCGTTGAAGCGCACGTGCAACTACCGCCTGGTTCCCGATTCGCTCCCGCAGGAGCAGAAGGCCCGTATCCTGGGTGTGCAGGGCAACGTCTGGGCCGAGAAGGTGCCGACGTTGTCGCGTGCCGAGTATCTGTTCTATCCGCGGCTGCTGATCGTGGCCGAGAAGGGGTGGCGCCCCGAGGAGCAGGTCAGCGAGCAGGAGCTGATGCCGCGTCTGATGCGCTACTGTGCGCGTCTCGATGCCGAAGGGGTCAACTACCGGATTCCCTCGCTGGAGAATTTCCACGAATTCTGCGTCTTCACCGATTCGATCCGCTCGACGGTGACCTGTCCGCTGCCGGGAGCCATCCTGCGCTATACGCTCGACGGATCGGTGCCGACACTCTCCTCGCCGGTCTATACCGGCCCGATCACCTTCCGGGACAATGCGCTGCTGCAGGTGCGGGCCTTCCACCCCGACGGCCGTACGGGCGACTGGGTCAAGATCCGCTACGAGAAGTGTGGTTTTGCCGCCCCGACCGAGGTGGCCGCAACCCGCCCCGGTCTGGAGACCGAGTGGTTCTTCCGCCGCTTCCCGACGTGTGATGCCATCGGCGGTGCCAAGGCCGACGGCGGCTGTGTGGTCGATTCGGTGCAGTTCCCGAAGGTGGCTCAGGGGCGTCGTGCCACGGGCATCCTCTTCCGGGGATACATCCGCGTGCCGGAGGATCGGATCTATACCTTCGCGCTGGCCTCGAACGACGGCAGCCTGCTGCGGATCGACGGCCGCGTGGTCATCGACAACGACGGCGAACATACGCTGATCGAAAAGACGGGTCAGGCGGCTCTTTCGGCCGGTCTGCATCCGCTCGAACTGCGCTATTTCGACTACAACGGCGGACGCGTGACGCTGGCACTGGTCGACGAGCAGGGTCGGCGTCAACCCCTGACGGGCGAGTGGTTCTGCCACGAGGCGGAATAGCGTGCCTTCGACCGCTCCGGGTCAAACGAAAGGCCTCTCCTGTCAGCAGGAGAGGCCTTTCATTTTCGGGTGGCTTGTTGCCGGAAAGATGCGACTCGGACCGCCGGGCTATCGTTTCAGCAGATCGTAGATGTATTGGAACTGTTGACGCAGAACCTCGATGTCAAGACCGTCGGCAAAGGACATCTGATAGGCCAGTCCGATGAACTCCTGCCGGAAGAGCGCAGCGGCCCTTTCGATCTGTGTGTCGGGACGGATTTCGCCGTATTCGATGCCCCGGCGGATTGCCTCGCACCACAGTCTGAACTCCGTGTCCATCAATTCGAGGAGCTTGCGCTTGCCGTCGGGGTAGTAGAAGAGAACCTGCTGGAAAAGGTGGAAATAACCGGCATTGGCCGATTTGCCGGGCATCTCCTCATGGCGGATATTGCCCAGATACACGATCTCGGCCATCGTGCGGCGCACGCCCTCGATGTATTTGTCGATGAAATCCTGCAACGATCCGTCGGAGAGTGCATACTTGTTTTCGGGGTGCTGGGCGTTGAAGAGATAGCGGTCGGCTACGGCTACGAAGAGGTCGAGCTTCGTGGGGTAGTAGTTGAAGATTCCGGTTTTGGTCAGCCCGACGCGGCGGGTGATCATCTGCAGGCTGACGCACTCGTAGTTCATCGACATGAACAGTTGCAGTGCGCTTTGCAGAATCTCTTCCCGGTTGGTTTTCATGGTTGTGCGATATTTCCCGGTTCAAAGATACGAGCTTATTTTGAAAAATGGGCATCGGACGGTTGAATTTCCCGTGTCGGAGTCTTGCTTTGCATCGGACGATGATCCTTGGCGATCAGTTGAAACGCAGCCAGTCCGGATAGTAGAGCATGTTCCCGTAGCCCGGGAGCTGGTAGGTGGTGTTGGGATTCTGAAGGGCGCCCTGCGTGGCACACGTAACATCGGTCAGCCAGGGCATGTTGTTCCCGCCATCCGTCCACGGCAGCATGAATCCCAGAAAGGCTCCCAGATTCGCGCCGGTTTTGCCCTCGTTTCCTTCGATGATCGGGATCAGCTCCTCGACCAGAATCCGCGGATCCTCCGACAGGACGATCTCCATCATCATCTCATTGAAGGAGTCATCCCAGGCCCGTTCTTCCCACACGCCGGTGTCCCGCGCCCGGACCGTAAAGCGGCCGTAGCGCTGGCGCGAAAGCCCGGCAATGGGTTTGCGCGGGGCGCCTTCGGCATAGGGGTCCGTCAGATCGGCGGCCGTGCCCGTCCAGGCATAGTCGAGGTAGGAGCCGGCCTCGATCCCGTCGTGGGCCTCGTAGAGCGTGGCCGAGGGCTCGCCCAGATCGGTCAGGGTGATCGTCTTGTCGGGAAGCGCCGCCCGGAGGTCGCGGATGAATTTGGCGTAGGAGGAGGGATCGATGCCCGGCAGTCCGTTGGCACCGTAGTTGGAATACTCGTCGTTGAGGTTCACGCCGTCGATGCCCGTTTCGTCGATCAGCCGGGCGATCTGAGCAACGAGTGATGCCCGCTGCGTATCGTCGAGGTTGCAGAACCCGATGCCCGAGCCGCTGCCCGTCAGTTCGATGGTGACCCGGATTCCCTGCTGCTGGATCGGCTGCAGATAGCGGTCCGGATTGTCCAGCAGATGGGTCAGGTTGCGGTTGATGTCGAGCCGCGGCATCTTCGTCAGGGGATCGTATCCGATCGTGCCGCCCAGAATCACCACGATGTCGCAGTATTCATAGAGGGTGGTCTCCCAGGTCGACGGATCGGTGTAGGTGAGGACCGGTTCGAGGCAGACCCGCGGGTCCATCCACGAGGGGTCGATATAGATGACGCCGCACTCCATGCAGGAGGTCCCGTGTCCTTCGAGCCGGGGCGAGGGACGGCGCAGCGTAACGGGATCGACCATCAGTTCGTAGTAGAAACGGCAGCTCTGCGTCTTTCCGTCGGCATCGACCGTTTCGGCCTGCAGGATCACGAGAAAACTGCTGTTGACGGCTGCATCGCCTGCGCCTTTCAGATCGATGCGCACGGGAATCTCCAGACGGGTCTCTCCGGCCGGGAGAATCTGTTCGCCGAGCGTCGCCGTCACGTGATCTGCCGGAACCTGGAAAAACATCCGGTCGATCGCTTGCTGTTCGCCGACGCCTCCGTTCAATTGCAGGATGACTTTACTCAACGAATAATAGGTGTTGGCCTCGAACAGCAGCTTTTCGTCCTCGACCACCGAAAGGGTGACGCTGACATCCTGGTCGCGGACCTTCGGCATGGCGAAGGCGAGCTGGTCCTCGAAGGTCGACTCCGCATCGACCCACACCCGGGCCACCGAATCGCGCGTCGTGAGTGCGCTGTAGAACCGCGGGGCGACCTCGCCCGACGGATCGAAGGCTGCGCCCGACCCGGCGTCGAACCCGATCGGATCGGCCGTGCAGGCCGTCAGCACCGCCGCCAGAAGCACCGCCGGCCCCAGCAGACCGGTCGGCCATGATCTATGTAGTGTTTTCATCTTGAATTCCGTTTAAGGTTACTTGTTGAGCTGCGGCACCTCCACCGAGGTGTTCCATTTGAGCGGATTGACCGCCACGCCGTCGTTGCCGTGACCCGTGACGTCGCGCACGATGCTGCCGTCCCCGGCCTGGTCGAACTTCCAGTAGCCGAGCAGCCCTTCGCTGGCGGGATCCACGTCGTACATGTGGTCCCAGATCTCCTGCTGCGTGCGTACCACGGACCAGACGCGCGCTTCGGCGACCTCGCCCTGCAGCGGTCGGTTGTCGTCGTACGAACGACCGATGAAGAACTGGTAGGCGTCGCCCAGCGAGGCATTTCCCGTCGGGTCGGCATCGTACAGGGCCCGCATGGCCAGGTTGATCTCGTCGCCCGACCATTTGACCGTCCCGGCGCTCTGCAACTCTCCGTTGACGAAGATCTGCATCTGTCCGCTCAGAATGTCGTAGGTCAGGGCCAGGTGGTACCACTCGCCCGGTTCGAGCGACAGCACGTCATCCGCATCGGGGAACTTGTTGCTGCCGGCCTGCACCTGAAGCTGCTGGCGCGGGAAGCCCGAATCGCCGAAACGCAGCAGCAGATACTGTTCGACGCCCATCACCGAGGAGATGTCGACCGCCTGGTTGAAGGCGCTTACACGCACGATGATCTCGTAGGTGACGGCCTTCAGCCCGTTGAACAGATCGCTCTGCGGACCCGCCTGGTCGAGCGTCGGGAACGAGATCCAGTTGTCGGTCAGGTCGGCCACGGTCGTGATGGCGCTCGTCTGCTTGACCAGATACCAGATCGTGGACGAGGCGTCGAGCAGCGCGATGTCATCGCTCGTCACCCGAACGGGCAGCAGGAAGGTTTCGTCGGCCGGCAGTTCGGTCAGCGCCTTGAAATCCACCGTCACGGGTTCCGACGAGACGTTCCCGGCCGGCACGGCAAGCGAGCGCGCGGAGAGTTCGTAGTGCGACGGATCGAGCATCGAGAACTGTGTGCCGAAGCGGGCGTTGTAGCGCTCCACGTCGGCCGCGTCGGTGTGCAGGACGGCCGTCACGGGATGGTCCACCGGTCCGCTCAGCGTGGCTGCAAGGCTCGTCTGCCGGTTTTCGACCTCCCGCTTGAAGAAGACCTGGATGTCGCAGCGATCCGCCGCCGCATCGAGATAGAGCGCCGCATCGACCGGGCTCTTTTCGTCGTACCGGTCGCGGTCGCAGGCCGTGGACAGCGCCCCGGCACATATCAGAAGGATCAGAAAGCGTTTCATGGTTTGTCGGTTTTGGGAATGAGGCTTAAGCGGGTGATCAGGGCCCGGGTGGCCGAATAGTTCAGTCCCGAGGCGTGGTAGTAGTCCTGACTGATGTCATAGAGGGCCGTTCCGGCCAGATTCAGCGAGGTGCTGATCCGGCTTCCGAGTGTCAGCGCATCGGTTTTCGTGCTGCGGTAGTCGCGCAGCGACGAGCCCGGGACGACCTCGAAAAGGAGTTTCTGCGCCGGAATGCCGGCCCGCAGCGCGCGGTCGATCATCTGTTCCAGATCGCTCTGGTAGACCATCGCCGAGGTAGGCAGCACCACCCACGTGAACGACGGATAGTATCGGGCGTCGATCAGCGAGGGGTCGCCCTCGTAGACGACGGTTCCGAGGCCGGCCAGTGCCGCAAGGGCCGCTCCCGGATCCGGGAAGGCTCCGTCGGGGGCCTGCAGCGCCACGCCGTCGAAGCCGTGGCGGTCGACCAGTGCCCGAATGGCGGCGGGATCCTCGCCCGCATGAAGCGGCCAGAGAACCTGCGTGCCGAGTTCGTGCATGCGCTTCAGGTCGTCGATGTCGGCCTGCGAAGGGGTACGCTGCAGGCTGACGATGTCCAGCGAGTCGGGCAGCGAGCGCAGGAAATCACGCTCCGAAGTCGACCGCTCGGGGGCGTTGAGCAGGCAGGCGTAGACGATCCAGTGACGGGTCTGTTTGTAGGCTCTCACGCCGGCCGTGTACGTCTCCCAGGCGGCCGGATCCTGACGGTCGGGGCCTGCCACGTCGAACGTCACGCTTTCGGGCTCGGTCCACTCTCCGCACGCCGTCGGCAGACCGCATGCCAGAACCGACAGCAGGAGTATTTCGATGAATGGTTTCGCTTTCATGGTTTCAGTCGTTATAAGGTTTCACATCCCACCAGATGCGTGTCCCGGGCGTATCGGGCCCGGCCAGCATCTCGACGGCCGCCGCAACGTGGGCCGGATTCTCGGTGTACTCCTCGGTGGGGTAGTTCAGCCGCCGGGCACCGTGTTCCGACGAGACCGTGCCGCCGCTCTGGTTGTTCACCGTCGGGAAGAGCCGCGGATAGCCCGTGCGCCGGTATTCGGCCCAGGCCTCGGTCCCCAGCGGGAAGATGGCGATGTATTTCTGGGTGATGATGCGTTCGAGATTCTCCTCCGCGTGTTGGCTTCCCGTCGCCCACGGCAGGGTGATCTTGCTCCGGGCGGCAATGTGGTCCGAACCGACGTTGTCCACGTAGTTCTCCGGTACGGCCGTCGCCTGGGCCAGATAGGCCTCGGCTCCGTCGACGCCGTGCTCCTCGAACGAGAGCGCCACACCCTCGGCGTAGAGCCGCGCGGCTTCGCTCTCCGATCCCCAGCGCAACTCATATTCGGCCCGCAGGAACGTGGCCTCCGCGGCGTTGAACCACAGATAGGGCGATTTCGAATCGATGATCAGGTTCGAATACCCGGCCTTGGCCTGATCGGCACTCGCCGGATAGGCTCCGATGCGGATCCCGGCATATCCCATGACGGTCTGCTCGCCCTGCTTGACGGGCACCTGCGTAAACATGGTCTCGCGTCGCGGATCGTTGTAGCCGTTCATCAGCGAGAGGATGTCCGCACCGATGCGGTGGTCGTTCCAGTCGGTCCAGCAGAGGGCCGCGCGGTTTTCGGCCTGCGTCAGCAGCGCATTGTCGGCATTGGTCGTGATGACGCCTCCGGCGATGGCTTCGGCCGCCTTCTCTCGCGCAAGTTCGGGCTCGACGTACGAGAGCCGCATGGCCATGCGCAGCTTCAGCGAACGGGCATACCGCAGCCACTTCGAGATGTCGCCGCCGTAGACGTTGTCGAACTTCCCGAAGGCCTCGGTCGACAACTGAACGTTCGTCTGCAGGGTCTCGATGGCGGCATCCAGCTCCTCGAACATCTTCGTATAGACCTCCTGCTGCGAGTCGTAGGCCACGGCCAGCGACTCCTTGCGGTCCTCGATGACCTTCGAATAGGGGATCGGGCCGTAGGTGTCGGTCACGCGGTGCATGATGGCCACGCGCAGCAGGTCGGCCAGTGCCAGCATCACGGCATTGTCCGTTCCGTTGACAATGCCCCGGTAGTAGGGGTAGGTCTCCGAGAGGACGTTCACGAAGGGCCATTTCAGCCAGTCGGCCGTGGGGTTGAAGGTCGAGAACTTGTTCAGCCAGCCGTCCGGCGTCCCCTCGACATACCCGGCGTAGGAGCCCCCGACGAGCAGTTCGTTGAACTGGTAGATATGTTCCTCGACCGGAATGACCAGGCTGATGAGCCCCTTGATGTTGGCTCCGGTCTTGTAGTTTTCACGTTGGATCTCCGCCTCGGTCACCTCGTTGGGGTTGCGGTTGATCTCCGCAAAGTCGCCCGTGCAGCCCGCTGCGGTCCACAGGACGACAACGGCGCCCAGCATCCGGAGCGTACGGTGGATGGATCGTCTTGTTTTCATGGCTTCGGTCTAAAATGTCAGTTTTACGTTGAATCCGATGTTGCGCAGCGACGGCATCATGAAGTAGTCGATGCCCTGGTAGAAGGTGTCGGTCGAGGCGACGCTCTCCGGATCGAACGGCGCCTTGCAGTAGATCATCCACAGGTTGCGTCCCACGAGCGAAATTTCGATCGAGCAGACGTCGCCCAGCCAGCGTCGCGGCAGCTCGTAGCCGAGCGACAGCTCCTGCAGCCGGACGTTCGTGGCCGAGTAGGTGTAGTATTGCGGCAGTCCGGACTGGGCCGAGATGGCCTGGTACCACTTCTGCGGATCGGCCATCGAGCGGCCGTTGACCCATGCGCCGCCCAGGTCGCGGGCTGCGGCCGTGGCCTCCGAGACGCCGAACTGATCCATCCAGGCCTGGGTCGCCGAGTAGCAGATGCCGCCCAGTCGCGCCGAGACGAGGAATCCGAGCCGGATGCCGCGCCAGTCGAAATCGTTGCGCCAGGCCAGATTCGCATCCGGAAGCACCGATCCCAGCAGAATGTCCGGCCCGTTGTCGACTACCGTCACGTTGCCCTTGTCGTCGAACTCGACATACCCCTTTTCGCTGTACTTGAGGTTCGAATTGGTGTAGAGGTCGCCCATCGTGCCGCCCGGCTTGAGGATGTATTTGGCCTTGCCGAGCCCCTTGATTTCGAGGCGGTCCTTCGAGATGAGTTCGCCGGTCTCGGGGTGGGTGTAGTTGTGGACCAGTTCGACGATCCGGTTGCGGTTCCACGAGAAGGTGAAGTTCGAGGCCCAGCCGAAGTCGCGCCAGCGGTTGTCGTAGCCGAGTGAGGCCTCGATACCCGTATTGCGGACGTGGCCCGTCTGGAGGTAGATCGTCGAGTAGCCCGACGAGACGGAGATCTGCGGATCGAACGTCTGGTTGAAGGTGTCGGCGCGGTACCACGAGGCCGAGAGGCTCAGGTGGCGCCACAGCCGGAGGTCGAGCCCGACCTCCCACGTGCGCGTGCGCTCCGGATGCAGATCGCCGATCGGGTAGTGGGTCTTGGGTTTCCAGGCGTGGTTCGTGTTGTCGTATTCGTAGGTCGGGATGGTGAGATGGCGCGGGAAGGGGATGCCCACCGACGAGTAGGAGGCCCGCACCTTCAGGTAGCTCAGTGCCTCGGGCAGATCGAACGTCACGCTCGGGATCCACGCCACGCCTACCGACGGATAGAAGAACGACGAGGAGGGCGATTCGGCCAGCTGCGAGGCCCAGTCGTTACGCCCCGTAAGGGTCAGGTAGAGCATCTGCCGCCAGCCGACCTCGACCGAGGCGAATACGGACTGGGTCTGCTCCCGCCAGCCGCTTTTCGAGGCCCGGCGCTTCTCGATGTCGAGGTCGAAGACCGAAAAGACGTTCGGAATGCCGTCGTTGGAGATCGGGCCCTGGTAGAGGAGTTCGTCCGAACGCGTGTCGTTGATCGAGGCGCCGACGTTGGCGTGGAGCGACCAGTCGCGGCCGAACGTCTTGTCGATGTTGGCTATCAGGTCGGCATAGGTCTGTTTGTCGTAGCGGCGCGCCTCGCCGTAGAAGCCCTGCGTACTGCCTTCGAGCAGCGTAGCGTTCGTCGAGGCGTAGAGTTTCTGCGTGTAGAGGTTGTCGGAGTTGTCGACCCGCACGCGTCCCGTGATGTCGAGCCAGTCGGTGATCCGGTAGGCGAGCGAGGCCGAGAGCATGTAGCGGCTGCGGTCGTTGTCGCGCAGGTTGCGGTAGGCGATCCAGTAGGGGTTCTGCATCCGCAGGTCGCCGCCCTCGCCGTAGGGCCAGTACTGTTCGTAGATGCCTCGTGCGGCGTTGTAGCGTTCGAAGTTCCTGACCAGCGTGAAATCCTCGCCCCGCGGGAAGAGGTAGGCCGAAACCAGCGGATTGGAGTAGATGCCCTGGTTGGTCATGTTGCGGTCCTTCTGGATGATGTACGAGGCCCCGACATCGAGCCGCAGCCGGTTGTCCAGAAAGAAGGAGGAGTTGCGGAAGGTGAAGTTGTAACGGTCGTAGAAGTTGTTCGGAATGATGCCCTCCGAGGCGACCGATGCCGCCGAGAAGAAGGTCCGGTTGCGTTCCGTGCCGCCCGAGAGCGTCAGCGAGTTGGAGCTGACATAGCCCGTCTCGAAGAAATCCTCCGGCGTGTAGCCCGTGCGGGCCGCCTGGGTGAGTTTCGGACCCCAGCTCTGGATCGGCGACCCCTCGCGCTCACCGTTCGAGCCCGTGCCGTAGCGGTTCTGGAACTCTGGCATGACGAACGGCGAGAGGAACTCGTTGTTCGACGAGAGCGTCACGCGCAGTCTGCCGGCTTCGCCCTGCTTGGTGGTGATCATGATGGCGCCGTTGGCGGCATTCGAACCGTAGAGGGCGGCCGCCGCCGCACCGTTCAGTACGCTGATGCTGGCGATGTCGTCGGGGTTCAGATCCGCGATGGCCTCGGTGGCACCCTTCGAGTCGAACTCCGTGCCTCCTCCGCCGCCGTAGTTGTTCATCGGAATACCGTCGATGACATACAGCGCATTGTTGCTCTGCGAGATGGACTTCTGACCGCGCAGCACGACCTTCGCGGCGCCGCCGACTCCCGACGACGAGGCGTTGATCTGCAGTCCGGCAACCTTGCCCGCCAGCGAATTCATGAAGTTGGCGTCCTTGACCAGGGTGATTTCATCGGCATGGAGCTGTGTGACGTTGTAGGCCAGGGCCTTTTCGGAGCGTTTGATGCCGAGGGCCGTCACCACGACGCTCTCGATCTCGGAGACCGATTCGCGGAGCGTGATGTCGAAGTGCGTGCGGCTTCCGACAGGCAGCGTGAGGGGCTCGTAGCCCAGGTAGCCGATCTCCAGAGTGGCGGTGGAGGGCGACGCCACGTGCAGTGTGAAGCGCCCCTCTTCGTTGGTCGAGACGCCGTTGGTGGTCCCGCGGACCAGCACCGTGGCTCCGACGATCGGACGGCCCGAGGCGTCGCCGACACGTCCCGAGACCGTCGCCGGGGCCTCCTGCCGGCGCACCGAGAGCGAAATGCTCAGCGAGCGGATGTCGTAGCGGATGTCACTGCCGCGGAGCATCTGGTCCAGCGCCTCGGTCAGCGGAGCTTCGGTGACGTCGACGCTCACGATCCGGTCGGTCGGGACCTCGGCACTCGTGACGAAGAGATATTTGGTTTGTCGTTCGATTTCGGCCATGACCGCCGTCATCGGAACCCGCTCGAGGCGGATCGTTACGGTGACGTCGCTGCCCGGTGCCGCCGCGGCGTGCGGCGCCCCGAACAGACACGGGCCGAGTATGAACAAAAAAGTAAACAGACGTTTCGTTTGTCGGATCAACTTTTTATTCATAAATTTGTGAATTAAGGTTAGAGTAGGAGTTTTTCGCTCGAACCCGGGCCTGCCGGATGGTCGCACATCCCGCAGGCCGTTTTTTTGAGGGTCCGGCCGGTTGGTTGAGTTGGTTTTTCGGAGGTGGAATCAGTTCATGGGCATGTCGTTTTCGGGTTCGTATTCGGGTTGGTGTGTGCGGAGCCTGTCCGGGATGCGCTTCGGCCGGCGGAACGCCCCGCTGAGTGTCAGCGGATGATGATCGTATTGGTCTGTTCGTCCTTCTCGTAGCGGAAGTCGGCAAACTGCTGCAGCACCTGCAGGGCGTTGTCGATGCCGATCGACTGACGGATCTTGCCCTGTCCGATGCGGATGTCGGGTTCGCGTTCGAGGCGGATCGTCACGCCAAAGGCCTTTTCGAAGCGCTCCATCAGCTCGGCGAACGTGCGGCCCGTCAGGTTGATGATTCCCTCCGTCCAACGGTAGTCGTCGGCGTTTTCGACCGTGCCGACCTGCAGATGTCCGCCGTGAAGGGTGGCCACCTCGTTGGGTCGGAGGATGATCCGCTCGTCGGGGTGCTGTCGGTTGGTGATCGCCACGCGCCCTTCGAACAGAGCCGCGGAGAAGATCCCCTGGTCGGCCTCGGCAACGACGTTGAAGGTCGTCCCCAGCACCTCCAGATCGCAGGCACGGGTCTCGACCACGAACGGATGCCGTTCGTCATGCGTCACCTCGAAACGGGCCTCGCCCTCGACGATGACCCTCCGTTCGCGATCGGCGAAGAGCGCCGGATAGCTGATCCGCGAGCCGGCGTTCAGCCAGACGTCGGTGCCGTCCTGCAGCGTGAGCTTGATGTGCTGTCCGGCCGGGACCTCGACGGTCAGCAGCTGCCGGCCGCGGTCGGAGAGCCTGAGGTTCTGCCGGAGGAGGCTGCCGCCGGCGATCAGCAGCACGACGACGGCAGCCGCCGCACTCCAGCGGCGCAGACGGGTGAAGTGCCGGCGGCGGTTCCGGGCATGGAGTTCGTCGATGACCGGACCGGCCATCGCCACCAGATCGTGCTGGTGCTGGATCTCCGAGAGCAAGCGTTCGTGTTCGGCATCCTGCTCGAGCCACTCCAGTACGGAGAGCTCCTCTTCGGGGGTTGTCCGGCATCGGACGTAGCGGTACAGGGTCTCCTTGTCTATCTTGACGGGGCTGTTTTTCATGGTTGTGCGATCGTTTGACACTATAATGACGCACAACGCAACGGGATTTGCGGGAAAAACCGGCAAATCCTGCAAATAAATATTTTTAAGAATCGGATGGACGGTGGCAGACGGTTACGTAAGCCGCGATCCGCCCTCGACGAACAGTGCAACCAGCGGCAGATAATCCTTCAGTGCCATCTTGAGTGATTCGCGGGCCATGCGCAGTTCGTAGGTCACCTGACCTTCGGAGAGCCCGTAGAGGGCGGCGATCTCCTTGTAGGACATCTCCTCGAAGCGGTGGGCCGTGAAGATCCGGCGGCGTTGTTCGGGCATGCGCCGGAGTTCGGTCTCGAGAATCGTGAGGGCTTCGGAGATCATCAGCGTGCGGGAGGTGTCGGATTCGAGCCGTGCGATGCGTTCGGCGACGATCCGCTGTTCGGTCCGGTGCAGCTGGAGATGGGCCTTGAGGTGGATGTTGCGGTCGCGCAGCCAGTCCAGACATTTGCGGCGAAGAGCCGTGAGCAGGTAGGCCGGCAGATTGCGCGGTGAGATTTCGGAGCGGTTTTCCCAGATCTTCAGAAAGGCGTCGGTGACGAGATCTTCGGCCACCATGCGGTCGCGGACGTACGACCGTGCGATGTCGACGAAATAGGCCCGGTAGCGGGCATATACCTCTTCGAATCGGAGCGGTGAATCTGTTCTTTCCGGAGTCTCGTCCATGACGGTGTGGTTTGCGTCGAGTAGTAAAAGTAGTGTTTTTCGGGCGGTTTGTCAAGTTTCCGGGGATATTTTGTTCGGCGGCGCGCTTCGGACTGGGGGTTCGGAGGGGCGGCAAACAAAAAAACGGCACCTTTCGGTACCGTTTTTTTCGGATGTCGGATGTCGCGAGGCGACCTGGCCGGTTGGTTCGCCTCATTGTCCCGGAGTTTGGCCGTGTTGCCTCACTGACCCGGAGGTTGGCCGCGCCGCCTCATTGTCCCGGAGGTTGGCTGCGCCGCCTCTCTGTTCCGGAGGTTGGTCGTGTTGCCCCCCCCCTCTCCAGGCTTACCGGAGGCTCTTCAGGCAGGCCGAGACGTTCTTCTCGATGCGCTGCAGAATGGCCTGCGTATCGGCCGACTCGGCCTTGACGAACTTCTCGCCGGTGATCTGCTCGTAGAGTTCGATGTAGCGCTCCGTGATGCCCGCCACGATCTCCGGCGTCATCTCGGGAACCTTCTGCCCCGCCTGACCCTGAAATCCGTTGGCCATCAGCCATTCGCGCACGAACTCCTTCGACAGCTGCTTTTGGCGTTCGCCCCGGGCCAGGCGCTCCTCGTAGCCCTCGGCGTAGAAGTAGCGTGACGAGTCGGGCGTGTGGATCTCGTCCATGAGGTAGATGACGCCGTCCTTCTTGCCGAATTCGTATTTCGTATCGACGAGAATCAGTCCCATGCGGGCGGCGATTTCGCTGCCCCGGCGGTAGATGGCGCGCGTGTATTTCTCAAGTTGTTCGTAATCCTCGCGGCTCACCAGTCCCGAAGCGATGATCTGCTCCCGGGAGATATCCTCGTCGTGGCCTTCGGCGGCCTTCGAGGTCGGGGTGATGATCGGTTCGGGGAATTTCTGGTTCTCGACCATCCCCTCGGGCATCTCCACGCCGCAGATGGTGCGCTTGCCGGCCTTGTACTCGCGCCAGGCGTGGCCCGAGAGGTAGCCGCGGATGACCATCTCCACCTTGAAGGGTTCGCACTTGCGCCCGACGGTGACCATCGGATCCGGCACGGCGAGTTTCCAGTTCGGGAGGATGTCGGCCGTCGCGTCGAGGAACTTGGCGGCGATCTGGTTCAGGACCTGGCCCTTGTAGGGGATGCCTTCGGGCAGGACCACGTCGAAGGCCGAGATGCGGTCGGTCACGACCATGACCAGGTATTCGTCGTTGATGTCGTACACGTCGCGGACTTTTCCCGTATACTTGCTTTTCTGGCCTTCGAAGGTGAAATCGGTTCGAGTGATTGCGTTCATGGTGTTTGCAGGTTTTTCGCCTGCAAAGATACTCTTTTCTGCGTGGAAAATGGCATCTTTGCCGGGTTTTTATCGCTCGCGGCGGCGGATTCGCCCGATTGCCGGTTTCTACGACTCTTGCGCCTCCTCGGGTGGAGCGGGCGGAATGTCGGGATAGGGTATGGCGAAGGGGCGCAGCGGCGCCAGATGCAGCGGCAGACTGGCCGTGTGCAGAAAATGCCAGAAATCCGTGGGAAAGTGTACGACCTGTCCCTTGCCGGAACGAAGCGTGGTGAGCACCACGCGGCCGTCGCTCAGCCGTCCGATGTGTTCGAGCCGTTCGCTGCCGAACATCCCGGGACGGATGCGCAGCACTTCGCCGGTCGTGCGGTTCCAGAGCCGGGCGAAATCCAGCCGCATCGAGTCGCATGCTCCTTTGATCAGCACCCAGTCGTCTCCAAACGGGAGAAGGTTCGACCAGGGATCCATGTTCCGCAGTCGGGTAGCCCGGCAGCGGCGCGTCTCGACATCGAGTTCCAGCAGCCGGGCGTCCAGTTCCCGGTCCGTGAAGCCGCACATCACCAGACGACCGGTTCCGGGAACAGGAATGGAGCCGTTGAATCCGTCGCCGCTCGATATGCGGAAGCCCAGCGGTGAGAGCGTGCCGTTGTCGAAACGATACGTCTCTTCGCCGTGAGCAAGGAGGATGCGTCCGAGTCCGTCGCATGCAAACCTGCAGGGGTGCTGTGCCTTGGGCAGGGGAAAACGCTGGACGCGCTCCACTCCCTGCGGATTCATCGTGAGGATCGTGGCGCTCTGCCGGTCACCGAAGCAGAGTGAGCGGCCGAACCACCGGGGCCGTTGGTCGAGGAAAAGATGGGGCGATTCCTCTTTCGGCAGGTCGCACAGCCGCTTCCAGCTGTTCGCTTCCAGGGGATTCTTGCCTCCGAGGAGCATCCAGCACTGCATGGGCGGAAGGTAGTAGAACGCCGCATAGAAATCCAGCTCCGGGGAGTAGGTCAGGCAGCAAAACCGGTTCCAGCGCACCCTGACCGGTTGCAGCGGGCGCTGGCGAAGGTCGGCGACGAAATTTCCCTGCCACTGCTCCGCGTCGCGGTTTTTCCAACGTCCGCTGCAGAAGTCGCCGGCCAACGCGTCGAGCATGTAGTCGGCATCATCGGGCCACGGCACCTCTTCGCAGGGCATCGTGCGCCCGGGGTCGATTTCGCGGGCCGGAGTGCCCGGTGCGCGCCCCGACTGCTTCAACAGCTGGCAATATTGCCCCGCCTTCCGGCAGGCCTTTTCGAAATCCGCAGCGTGAGCCTCCGGCTGCAACGTGAGGAGGTAGCTATCGTCGCCGTCGAGGTCGTAGAGCCGGTATCCGTGGCCGGTCAGCTCCTGCCCGAGGGCAGCCATGCCCTCCTCGTGCGAACGGCAGGCATATTGCACCCCGATCTCGTCGAATCGGGCGTCGTGCAGCGCAGAAATCGTCTCGCCCCATTTTTCCCGCATCTCGGCCAGCGAATCGTTCACTTCTCCGTCGTATTTGAGCAGGTCCAGCGCCTCCTCCACGGCCCGCTCGACCTCCGGGAATTTACTCCCACCGGCCGATGTGTCGCCCGGATCGTCCTCTGCCTTCGGCTGGGCCTCTTCTTCGGCCTGTCCGACCTCGGAAGGCTTGTGCCCGAGCTGATTCTCGAGCATCTGAAACACCTTCACGTGGGCATTCCGGATCCCCTGGCTCGTGTAGACCATCACGGGCTTGCGCACCAGCCGGATGCCGAACCCTTCCAGTGCGTTGAACAGTTCCGGAAGCTGCAGCGGCGTGAACATCCGGTGCTGCATCACGGGGCGATCTTCGATGAAGAGATCGCCGTGGCCCTCGTTCCATAGGCCGCGCGTCGTGTTGTCGTCGTTGCGGAGCGAGATCTCGTAGCTGTTGTGCTGGCGACAACGGCCGTAGAGGCTGCGGGGGCTGTTCAACCGGAGTGTCAGCACCACGCGCCGGCGCCGCTCCTCTTTCGGGGCCGCCGGGTCGGCATAGGGCTCGCCGTCGGAGGAGAACTGCGTGACGACCTCCCATTCGTATGACTCGGGCCATGGAATCCCGGCAGCCTCCAGCCATCGGAAGGCCTCCAACCGGTGCGTAACGGTGTCGTAGAAGGCTTCGATCCGGCTTCTGAGTTCCTGCAGGTGAGGAAATGGAAATCCCTCCAGCAGGCGGACGGTGCGCCGCAGCAGGAACAGCTCCGCGGGATCCTCGACCATCAGCATGCGCGCCAGCACAAGCAGATAACGCACGGCCTCCGGTTCTGCCGAAAGGGCGAGAAGCGCCACGCAGTACCAGAACCCCACGATGTCGTAATCCTTCGACAGGCCTGTCGTGCGTTGGTGTTCGCGCTCTGCGGACGAGGTCGGGAGGATGGCGTAGTTGTCGAGCGAGGCCGCAACGGCCCGCACCACCTCCGCGTCGGCGGCGAACGGCTCCATGCGCAGCACCTCCTTGAGATTGAGTGGCGCGTGGATGAACGATCCGAGTTTGCGGTTGAGTGCGTCGATCTTTTGTACGGCGTCGGGGGTGCTGTCGGGCAGGGGTTGGATGTGCAGGGGTGTCATGGAAATGCGGGATTATCGATTTTCGAAGGGTGAACGGTCGAGCAGAGCCTCCTCGGGAATCCCGGCCGACCGGGGCCAGAAGAATTCATCCTCCGTATCGTCGCTCCAGAAGAGCGGCAGCATCAGGGGCAGGTACTGGAACAGGTGGCGGCCGTCGGTCAGGCTGGCAAAGACCACGATGAAGGTATTCATCCGCATGCGTTCGTCCCAGGCAAAGCGCCACGAGAGATAGAGGTTCTGCATCCGTCCGGGACGGGTTGCCACCGCCACGTCTCCCTCTCCATCGGGCAAGAAATGGCCCGAGTCGAGCGACAGTTCGCCCAGCTCCATGATGCCTTCGGAGGCTTGAAGGACGCACGTCGCCTTGAAACACTCCCGGCGGCGGATCGAGCGGTGGGGAATGGTCGCGCGAACCACTACCCAGACCGAATCCCCGTGCAGGATGGCGTGCTCGGCCTCAAAGCGCACCTGCGGACGTTCGAGGGGTTTCAGACGGCGGTTTACCTCCTCGGCATCCCGATACAACCAGGTCGATTCGGAGGCTGCGAAAGACGGATTGATTTCCGTGGATTTGCGGATGCTTACACAGCTTGTGGCGGCGAGCAGCAGGATGAATGCGATCAGATGGTTGATTTTCATGATTCTTGTTTTTTTATGTGTAGCGGGCCAGCAGCCAGATAACAAGCCCGACAACGAGGGCCACGACGAGAAAGCGCACGAGGTCGCGTCGGATAGAGGGCTCCTCCTCGGGGCGGCAGCGGAACATCCGGGCCAACTCCTCGAAACTCCGGCAGCCGTAGACCTCCTGCCGGAAGTCGGCGGCGTTGCGCCAGCACGCCTCCCGGAACCACTCCGACCGGGGATATTCACGGGCGATCCACGCCTGCAGCTCCGGGAGCGGACAGTCGCGGACCTCCTCTTCGAAGTCGGTGTCGTAGCGGATGGTGCGTCGGTCAGCCGGGCCGATATGGCTGTAAAGTCCGGCCGGACCGATCTCCCGACAGCGGCGGATCGTGTAGCAGCGCTCGGAGGCGTCGACCACCTCCTGCCCGGCCCAGCCCTTGGCCTCGGCGAGCAGCCGGCGTGTCGTCACGTTCTCCTCCCGCCAGAAGACATAGACCGTATGCTCCGCGGGGGCAAGGTAGAAGACCGGATATTTCAGCGCGGCTTTCATTGCTGTTTCGTCGGGCCCTTACCACGGGTAGCGCACCCACGGGCTCTTCGGATCGCTCAGCAGCACGTCGGCCGTCTTTTTCATCACCGCATTGTAGGCCCGTTTGCCGCCCCACAGCGAACGTCCGAGGAGGTAGCTCATCGCCAGTTCGCGCCACGACCCGCACGCCTCGTGTGCCAGTGCATCGGCCCGGCTGATGTACTCCCACGCCTCCTCTTCGGAGAGGTAGCCCATCTCGCAGCAGGCGCGTGCCAGAAAGACCATGCGCCCGGCATCCCAGCCCGTCACGTTGCAGCCGCTGAGTTCTTCTTTCGAGGCGACCACGCCGCACGAGAGGAGTTCATCGAAGGTCTCCCGCAGATTTTCGAGCTGTGACGAGACCTTGTCGTAATCCTCCTGCGAGGTCATCTGCTGCTGGAGAAGTTCGTCCTGCCGTTCGCGGTCGTCGAGCCGGAAGGCTTCGAGCACCGTGGGCCAGTAGTAGCGGAATCCCTTTTCGACGAGGTAGTCCAGTTGCCCGCGGGCCTCCGCAGTGGAGTCGATGCCCCACCAGCCGCCCACGATCTCGGGCAGCGCGTCGAAAATCCCCGTCTCCAGCGAATTCTGCCAGGCTCCCTGCTGCGAGGCGTACATCGCTCCGACGGCCAGCTGACGGCACCGTTCGTCATCGAGCATCGATTTCGGATTCAGGCAGATTTCTCGGAAGGAGCGGCGCAGCTTGCGCACCGTCGTCCAGACCCGGCTGCCTTTCCTGTAGAGCCACGTCAGGGCACCGACCGCTACGGCAGCCAGCATTACGTAGAATTCAAGTCCCCGTTCCATCGCTGTCGGTGGCTATGCGTTCCACGGGATCTGCCGCCAGGGCGACCGTTCCTCTTCGAGCAGCGCGGTGACGATCTCCCAGGCGGTCTGACGCTCCTCCTCGTCGCCGTGCCAGACGCCGCGGCCCATGGCGAAGCTGCGTCCGTACTCTTCCCACGACGAGAAGTGTTCGCGGGCGGCATCGGCCGCCACCTGCATCACCTGCCACATCTCCTCCTCGGAGAGATAACCGGCGTGAAGAGCCCAACGCCCGAGATTGGCGATGCGCACCAGATCCCACGCGATGACCGTCCGCGGAAGGGTCCCGACCGTGCAGCAGCCGTTTCCGATCATCCACTCTGCGATCAACCGTACATCTTCGGCCTTCTCTTCGGGATCGTCCGCTCCGGGCTCCGCCACACATCCCTGCAGCCGGGCCAGCGCCGCGTCGGCATCGGCGTGGTGTCCCTCGTGGAGCAGCCACCGGACGATTTCGAGCGTCGAGTTGCGGTCCGTGATGTTCCACCAGCTCTGCAGCTGTGCGCGGTAGGTTTCGGGCAGGACTTCGCTCTCGACGGCATCCACCGCCTCGTCGTTATAGACCAGCAGCGGTGCGGCAAAAGCCATCAGTCGGCGCTGCTCCGCAGTCAGCCGGCACGTCGCGGCGTGTTTAATCTCCCAGCCGTCGTCCTCGCCCAGCCAGTCAAGCGCCGCGGCATTTGCCTCGCGCAGCTCCTTTTCGAGGCTTCCATCCTGCATGGCCTGCATCGTCGCGGCAGCCTGCGCCATATTGTGCCGGGCGGCTTCGGCCACGGCGGCAGCATCCACACCGCCAAGCGTTCCCATGGCGGCCTGCTGCGCCTGAATCTCCGCCAAATTGGGCACGGCAGCCTGCATCTGCGCCATGATCTGTGCCTGCATGTCGCCCATGTCGGGCATCCCCGGAATCGAGCCCATCATCGCTCGCATCTGCTCCAGGGCTGCCTCCTGCGCTGCCCGGGCAATCTCCTCCGGGCTTTGGGGTTTCATCTTTTCGTTTGCCATGTTTGGTAGGTTTTAAGGTTTTCGATCCATTTTATCCTTCGGCGCCGGCCGCAAGCAGCAGCTCGACGATCTCCGTGAAGCCCCGCTCACCGGCGTAGTAGAGGGCCGTGTGCTGGAGATTGTCCGCCGTGTTGACTTCGGCATGGCGCTCCACGAGCAGGCGCACGACTTCGTTGTTCCCGGCGCGGGCCGCCACGAGCAGCGGAGTTTCGCCCGCTCCGTTTCGGGCGTCGAGCGACGCCCCGGCCCCCAATAGCGCCTCCACAAGAAAGCGATTGCCGGTGCGGGCCGACAGGTGCAGGGGTGTGGAGCCGTCGGGCAGCGGACTGTTTGCGTTGGCCCCGGCATCGAGAAGCATCCGGGCAATGTGCAGATTCCCGCGACCACAGGCCATCAGCAGCGGCGTCTCACCCGCATCGTTCGGGGCGTCGAGCTGCGCCTTCGAGGCGGCAAGCAGCCGCCGCACGACCTCCGCCTGGTCGTTCCAGACGGCCTGGTGCAGCGGTGTATTACCATCGGTATCACGCGCCATGCCGTCTGCCGCATCGGTTTGCGTGAGGCGTGCAACCACCTCCGTCAGTCCGTGTGCCGTGGCATAATCCAGCGCACGATGTCCCGTCTGGTCCGTAGCCTCGGTGTCGGCCCCGCGGTCGATCAGCCACAGAGCCGCATCCGTGCGGCGGTTTTCCACCAGCCGCATCAGCGGCGTGCAGCCCTCCCTGTCGGCGGCATCCGGATCAGCCCCGGCATCGAGGAGTTGGGCCAGAATCTCGCGGTTGCCCTTTCGGGCGGCGGCGTGGAGCGGCGTTTCGCCCCGGTTGTTTGCGGACGAGGCATCGGCTCCTTTTTCCAACAGCAGCACTGCCAGATCACGGTATCCTTCGCGGCAGGCGTAGTGGAGCGCCGTATTGCCCTCGGCATCGCGGCGGTTGAGATCGATGCCGCCCCGTTCGAGGAGCAGCTTCACGATGTTTTTCTGCCCGTTGCGACAGGCCCCTAAAAAAGTCTGGAAGGTATCCATGGTGTTGATTTCAGACGTGTTTCAGCAAAAATTTCACAAGCGATTCGTTGTTGTTGCGCATGGCGATGTCGAGCGGCGTACGCCCTTCGTTGTCGGCGGCCGAGACATCGGGACGTCCGTAGTCGAAGAGCAGCTCGGCCGCCTGCCGCGCCGCCCCATGCGTGTAGCTTGCGGCCGCATAGTGCAGTACCGTGTGCCCTTCGTTGTCGGTGGCGCAGGGATCGGCACCGGCCTCAAGCAGCCGCTCCAGCATCTCCGGCTGATACGGTCCGGCGCTGTGCGGACCCAGCAGATGCATCAACGCCGTGCGACCCAGCGCATCGCGGGCATTCACATCGACCTTTTGTTTCAGCAGGCGCCGCAAGGTCCAGATGGCCAGTTCATAGTCATCGTGCTGACACACTAGCATAAGGGCCCGTTCGTCTTTCCCCGTCTGTGGGGCATCGGGGTGCCATCCCCGCTCATCGAAGAGTTCCATGAGCGGTGCGAATCGCTCCATGCCGTCCGAGATGCGGCATCCCTGATCGATCCAGACGGCAAAGGGGGCCACACCCTTCGAGGTTCGCCGGTCGGGATCGGCTCCGGCCCGGAGCAGCATCGCCGCGATTCCGACTTCGCCCCACTCCAGCGCGCAGACCAGCGGCGTCTTGCCCGTCCAGTCGTTCATTTCGCGGTTGTCGCACGCCGCATCGGGATCGGCGCCCGCCTGCAGCAGGGCTTCCAGAGCTTTCCAATCTCTTTTCCGCAATGCTTGAAAGAGCCCCATTCCGCCGCTCTCCAGCGTCTGTTCGTCGAAGGGATCCTCGCCCGAGAGCAGGGCGCCTACCCATTTTGCACCGCCCTCGGCGGCGAGGTCGAAGGCTCGTTGGCCGGCCGTGTTTTTCTCGTCGGGGTCAATCTGCCCGCTGTGGAGCAGCAACGCTGCCGTCGCGTAGCAGCGCATCTGTTCCGCCCGGAGCTCCTCCAGCTCCTCGCGGGCCTCCCGCTGCTGTTTCTCGGAGACCCACCGTTCGCCGAAGCTGGCGATGAAGCGCTCCTTGCCGGCGATCTCCCTTGCCGTATCGGCAGCGCGGCGGCAGAGGATGTGCAGGGCATTGTCGCCGTAGCTGTTCGTGGAGTCGAGACGCTGCCCGGAGTCGATCAGTACGGCCACCATCGCGTGGTGGCGGTTTTGCACGGCTTCGAGCAGTGCCGTCGTACCGCGTGCCGAACGCGGAAGGTTCGCACCGCGATCCAGCAGCAGCCGTGCCGCCGTGGCGATCTGTTCTTCCTGTGCGGCCACCCTGCTGCGGCGCGAGGCCAGGCGGAAAAGGGGCGTGTGCCCCTCCGAGTCGCGGTCGTTCACCCCGGCCCCGCGGTCGAGCAGCGAAGCGATGGCTTCGCAGTCGGCAAATTCCGCCGCAATATGCAGCGACGTGCGGCCGTAGTTCTCCTCGTCGCGAGCGTCGGTCGGAATCTCGGTAAGAAGTTGCCGCCGGCGCTCCTCCTTTGCAGGGCTCGGATAATAATAAAGGTCATAGAGTTCCCGGAGCGGTGTCATCGGTCGATCGTTTTGAGCAGGTTTTCAAGGTGTTTGTATCGGTGTCCGAGGCGGGCGGCAATTGCGCGCACCTCCTCGCAGCGTCCCAGCCGGAAGGCAGCCTCGGCCCGCAGGCGGAGGATCAGTGTGAGAGCGTCGTTGCGCGGCGTTTCGGGCAGCAGCGGACAGCGCGGCAGTTCGCTTGCGTCCTCCCACCGGCGGAAGGCCTCGGGAGGTTGTCGCTGTGACAGGGACGGGATGTCCGGGCAGGACGCCTCGTCGGACCGGCTGTCGAGCAGCCGTTCGGCATCGTCGAGCAGCCGCAGGCACTCCTCGTACCACTCCACCTCGAAGCAGCACAGCGCTCGATTGTAGCGTGTCGCGGCGTCTTTGCGTGCGGAGCGCTCGAAGCAGTCGTTGGCCAGCGGCCATGCTCCGCAGCAGAGGTAGTTGATCCCGGCGGCGAAAAGCCGCTCTGACTCCGATGGAGCCACATGCGTGGTTGCCTGCTCGGACGCCGGATCTCCCAGCAGTCTCATCGTTCGGATCTATTGGTCGATCGAAACCTCACCCGCCGCATTGGCCGTGAAGGCGACCGTGTAGTAGTTCGTCACGGTAAAGCGTCCCTGGTATTCGGGCGCCTCGTTCTCATCGACGTAGTTCAGCTCGAACTGCACCTGCATCTGTCCCGACTCTGCACGGTACTCCTCGCTGCGGTTCCAGCGGTCGACGTTGCTCAACGACACCGGCCACATCCGGAAACGGAACATCCCGGCCGACTTCAACGTCAGCTTCTTGCCCTCCTCATCGGACATCACCAGTGCATCCGCCTTTTCGCCGATTTTCTGAAGGTAGTCAAAGTCGATGGCCGCGAGGTCAAGCGATGTCGAACAGGCGTAGGAGTTGGTCTGGCGGTCGTTCTGCTCCGGGCCGTCGGTCGTGAACTTCCCGTCGGTGAGTTGGAACGAAAGGTAGTAGTCGTTGTTGTCGGCATCGAGGTAGTAGACGTCGATATGCGTGAGGATGTTCTCCAGTTTGCGGTCGCGGTTGTCCTCGCGCCACTCCACCGTGTAAATCTTGTATTTCGAAGTGTCGACGTGCTCCGCAATGAGCTCCCGAATTTTGGCAAGTCCCTCGGCGGAGGCCATCGGGAAGGTTTCGCCCGAGCCGCAGGCCGTGAGCGTCAGGGCGGCAACAACAATTGCCACGGCAATTTTCATAAGTCTGGTAATCATGTCCGTATGTTTTTATGTTATTATCCCAGAAGTGCGCGGAAGGCTTCGAACTCCTCCTCGGAGTCAAAGTAGCGTGTCTCGAAGATGATGTAGTTGTCCGGGGTCTTGACCTTGCACTGGTGCTCCTCCTCGTCGTCCTTCACGTACTCGATGTCCGAAGTGAGGAACGAGCGGTATTCGACCGTTCCCTTTTCTACTTCGGGATAGGTGATGCGCGTACCGTCGACGGTGATCTTTCCTCCTGCGGCTTTCAGCGCCCGGGCATTTCGCATGCTCCGCCAGGTGAAGAGGAGCAGCAGCACGCCGCCCGCAATCAGAAGGGTCGAGAAAACCGCCGGCGAGAGGATCCGCAGATGGCGGATGCGGAGGCCGAAGGGAAAGAGTGCCGGAATGATGATCATTCCCGCGCCGAAGGCCAGATTCGACCATTGGTTCGTCAAGATCGTGGCAGGTGCGTAGTTGAAGCTTCGTTGGGTCCGTTCGAAAGGTTTGTTTTCCATAAAAGTTACCGGTTGGTCATTTTTCTTGTCTGGCAAAGATAGCATAAAAAAATAAAAATATGACCAGTCGGTCATATTTTTGTGTGATTTGTGAAAAAAGCCCGGCGAGAGGGCTTTGATGACGGGTATGGATTCTCGGAAGAGGTCCTCTGTCGGGATTCCGGAAACGTCTGTGTCGGAGAATGTCCGGGCGGGATTTGCAGACAGATAACGGGTTCGGGGCTCTCTTTTCGGGAGGTTGTGCTTCGCCTGCCCCCCCCCTGGAGATCGGCCCGCGGACTCCGCCGAAGCATGCTCCTGACAGCCTGTCGGCAATAGAACGGATGGCTGCGATGCGGGTGGTTCCGCTTCCGGATATACCGCTTCGGCCGAGGGGAAAAAGCATAGCCTGCCACGTCCCGCCAGCGAATTGGCGGACTGATACTGCCCTCCCGGAGGGGAATTGCATTGAATCTCACCAATAAACGACGGTATGATGCGGTTTTATCCGTGCCGGCAAATTGCCTTTTTATACTTTGATTTTTAAATTTCTTTTCTTTTTGGATTGCTTTCCTTATCTTTGTATGGATGAAAGGCCTCGGACGGGCGGGTTCCCCTGCACCTTTCCGTTCGGCCTGGACCCGAACGAAAACCTGAACAACCAATTTCCTTAGACACGATGGATCCTATAAAGGTAGGACTGATCGGCTTCGGCAGAATGGGCGGATTCTATCTCGAGGAGATGCGGAAAAGCCCCGAATGGGAGGTCGCTTACATCTGCGACACGTCGGCCGAAGCCCGTGAATATGCCCGTAAAAAGGCACCCGAGGCTAAAATCGTCTCCGATGAACGCGTGATTTTCGACGATCCCCAAGTGCAGGTGGTCGGCCTCTTCGCATTGGCCGATTCGCGTCGGGAACAGATCGAACGGGCTTTCGCCGCCGGCAAGCACGTCATTGCCGAAAAACCCATCGCCGAGAATTTGGCCGGTGAGTGGAAGGTTGTCGACATGGCCGAAAAGTGCGGCCTTCTGTCGACGGTCAACCTCTATCTGCGCAATTCGTGGTATCATCAGACCATCCGGGAGTTCATCGCCCGGGGCGAAATCGGCGAACTGGCCATCATCCGCGTCTGCCACATGACGCCGGGCCTCGCCCCCGGCGAAGGCCACGAATACGAGGGCCCGGCTTTCCACGACTGCGGCATGCACTATGTGGACATTGCCCGCTGGTATGCCAACTCGGAGTTCAGAACCTGGCACGCCCAGGCTCTGCGGATGTGGAACTACAAGGATCCGTGGTGGCTGCAGTGTCACGGCACGTTCGAGAACGGCGTGGTCTTCGACATCACCCAGGGGCACGTCTACGGTCAGTTGGCCAAGGATCAGACCCATAATTCCTATATTGACATCATCGGATCGAGAGGCATCGCACGAATGACACACGATTTCCGAACGGCCGTCGTCGAACTGCACGGCGTCACACAGACCCTCCGCATCGAAAAACCCTACGGCGGTAAGAACATCGACGTGCTGTGCCGCCGCTTTGCCGAATCGCTCCGAAGCGGCCTTCGCGACCGGAATCTGCCGCGGTTCCGCGATGCCGCCGTCGCCTCGGAGTATGCCTGGCGATTCCTCGATGACGCGCGCAGTCACGACATGCCGGCTATCGGAACCCTCCAGGAGCTTGATGCAATCCACGAACGGCGCCGGACGATGACCAACGGATACGGACTGTTGCACCGGCGCAACTGACCCTCCGTGCTGCCGGGGCTCCGGAGCGGACCTGTAAGCCCCTCCCCGGAACGGAAAAAAGTCTGTCTGGACGAATTCACGAACCGAAAAGAAGACTTGAGTTCAACTTATAAATGCAACTTTTTGGGTGCGGATAATAAGCAATAAAAA
>OLWA01001274.1_pt1 | contig 26682 bp, 29 predicted proteins | sample 1673251 | NCBI WGS metagenome assembly OLWA01 (sample SAMEA3178937, study PRJEB25190) | human gut metagenome | biome: human gut; feature: human-associated habitat; material: faeces | place: Austria | collected 2013 | reverse complement strand
ATAATGAAGGTGTTATCATTTTAGCAGCAACAAATAGACCAGACGTATTAGATAAAGCATTACTAAGAGCAGGAAGATTTGATAGACAAATAGTAGTTGGAAGTCCAGATGTAAAAGCAAGAGAACAAATTCTTGAAGTACATGCAAGAAAGAAAAAATTAGCAGATGATGTAGATTTAAAAATAATTGCAAAAAATACATCAGGATTTGCAGGAGCAGATCTAGAAAATGTATTAAATGAAGCAGCATTATTAGCAGCAAGAAGAAATTACAAAGAAATAGGAATGAAAGAAATTGAAGATGCCATGGTAAAAGTAACTATGGGACCAGAAAAGAAAACAAGAGTAAGAAGCGAAAAAGAAAATAGATTAGTAGCATATCATGAAGCAGGCCATGCTGTAGTAAGTAGATATTTACCAACACAAGATCCAGTACATCAAATATCAATTATACCAAGAGGAATGGCTGGAGGATATACAATGTATAGACCAACAGAAGATAAATCATTTATGTCAAAAACAGAAATGGAAGAAAATATAGTATCACTTCTTGGAGGAAGAGTTGCAGAAGCATTAATACTAAATGATATTTCAACAGGAGCAAGTAATGATATAGAAAGAGCATCACAAATAGCAAGAAATATGGTTACAAAATATGGAATGAGTGAAAAAGTTGGAACAGTAATGTTTGGTGGAGGAGAAGGTGAAGTATTTTTAGGAAGAGACTTTGCACAAACAAAAGACTATTCAGAAGAAACAGCAGCATTAATAGATGAAGAAGTAAAAAGAATAGTTCAAACAGCATATGAAAAAGCAGTAAAAATCTTAACAGAACATGTTGATAAACTTCATGCAGTTGCTGGAGTATTAATGGAAAAAGAAAAAATCGAAGGAGAAGAATTCGATAACATTTTTAAAGAATAAAAATTATAAAGGAAAGAAAAATAAAAAGTTTTTCTTTCCTTTATTTTTGCCTAAAAATAAGGTATAACAAAGATTTTGACACATACATTTCTATTGACAAAATATAATATTTGTAGTAATTTTATAGTATAAAAAAACGGAAGATATACAATAGGAGAGGAGTACTTATGAGAATTCAAGATTTAGCAATTATATTTGTAATAATAATATTGCCAATTTCAATAGTACTAGGAGCATATACACAAATGCAAATAAGTACAATATCACTTCAAACAGAATATGATATGAAACTAACAGCAGCAACAAGTGATGCAATAAAAGCATTTCAAATAAATACAGCCAATAGTACAACATCTGATATAGCTAACTCGAAAATTAGAGATATTGAGGCATCTGTGTCAACATTTAAAACATCAATAAAATCAGTATTTGGTATGAATGGATATTCAGAAGATGAAATGAATGAATATATTCCAGCATTGGTTTATACAATGTATGATGGTTTTTATATTTATTCAAGATTTAATAACCAAAACTATTTAGAAAATGGTTTAGATAAAAATGGTCAAAATATATTTGGATTAAAACCATATATTACATATAGTGCAGAATATGTAAAAAATAATATAGATGTAGTAATAACATATTCATTAGATAACCATATTTCAATTAAAGGAATGGTAAATGGAACATATTTGGATGATTCAGGGTATTTAATTGATGGAATAACTAATGTTACTGATAATTCAGTACAATATAATGGAGTAACTATAAATAAAGGTGTTGTATTATCAGAATATTTACCAATTAGTGATTCAGGAGAAGATCAATATTATCAATATGTAAGATACAATGGAATAAAATATTATTTGGACAATAAAAATGGTCATGATAGAATAATATATTTTCTTAATGGAAACTTAATGGAATTAAAGGATAATGGATCAGATACTAGTGGATATGCTATATATAAAAATATGATAGTGAATAGCGATTCAGCATATAATTTTTATAAAGAAGCATTTAGATTTACTGAACAAGTAAAACTTTTAGGTTTAGATATATTAACATATGGAGATGCAAAGGATTATGTAATAATTGATGGAAAAGATTATAAATCCCAAAAAGAAAATCCAACAGAAGAAGGTGGCACGGAAAAAATTAATGTTTGGAAAGGAAATACAACTAAAATTTTTAACTTTAATACAGATAATACACACCCAGAACAAAATATAGAATGTGAGAAGTCTACGTTTAACCAACATAGATTGGCTGTTATAAAAAATAAAATAAGAACTAATTTAGCAATTGCAATTTCGAATTTTAATTCAGGAAATAGTATAGAATTCCAAATGCCTGAACTTAGTGAAGAAGAATGGGGAAAGGTAATGAAAAATATAACAATGATTAGTTTTGTGCAAGGAATTGATATTGGTGGAAAAACATATAATGGTTATACTATAGTAAATAATTCTGAAAGCAAAGAAGTTGTTAGAGAAGAAAATATTTATATTTTAGGAAAAGACAATTTCTATCATAGAATAGGAGATAAATATTTATTAGAACCAAACAATATAGGGGCAGGAAAAAATGAATATAATTATTCCGTTGAAGCAGCGGGACGAATAAATCTAGATTATAACAGGCAAATATTATATAAAACAGATGGAGGTACAAAATATTATTATCCACTAAAAGATTTTTTTGCGTCATATTATAGTATTGTAAGTCAAAATTATTGGGATGAAAATTATGACAAAATAGATGATATATATGCATATATTGCACAATCAAATGTAAATTTAAAACAAGCATTTTATGCAGCTTTAGGTAGAGAAAGGTATGGAATGTATAAAACAAATTAGCAAAGAAAAGAGGAAAATAAATGAACTATGCAGATATAAAAATAGCAGATGTAGCAAATGGAAAGGGAGTTAGAGTATCATTATTTGTTAGTGGATGTAATCATCATTGCAAAGGATGCTTTAATGCACAAGCATGGGACTTCAATTATGGAAAAAAATTTACAGAAAAAGAAATAGATAGAATATTAGAAGACTTAGATCACCCATATGTAGCAGGTTTGTCATTGTTAGGAGGAGAACCATTAGAGTATTCAAATCAAAAAGGATTATTACCACTAGTAAAAAAAGTGAAAGAAAAATTCCCAGATAAGAATATATGGTGCTATACCGGATATAAATTTGATGAAGATGTAGAGGAAAATATGTTTGAAAATTGGCCAGAAACAAAAGAATTAATGTCATATATTGATGTTATTGTTGATGGAAAATTTGAAGAAGATAAAAAAGATTTAAGCTTAAAATTTAGAGGATCTAAAAATCAACGAATAATAGATGTTCAAAAATCATTAAAAACACATCAAATAATACCATATGAAGTATAAAATATTTAAAAAAATATTTTAATTATATAAAAGGCTTGACAAAGCTTAGACAAATAATGTATAATAATTAGCGTATAAAGGATGAAATCCCACATACAGTGTTCTAAACGCCGGAAGGAGGGGAATTAATAAATGTCAGAAATCAAAGTTAATGGAAATATAGAAGAAGCGCTAAAGAAATTTAAAAGACAATGCGCAAGAAACGGGGTTCTTCAAGAAGTTCGTAAAAGAGAATGTTATGAAAAACCAAGTGTAAGAAGAAAGAAAAAGTCAGAGGCTGCTAGAAAAAGAAAATTTTAGAAAAATGTAGTAAGAAGTAATTCTTACTATTTTTTTTGTATTATAAAAATAATAAAAAGTATTGATTTTTTATTATTTTATTGTTATACTGAAATTGAAAATTTTTTAGAAAGGAAGAGAAAAATGAAAAAACAAAAGAATAAAGGAATAACAATGATCGGATTATCGGTAACCATTATTGTTTTATTATTGTTGGCAGGAGCAACTATAAGCTCAATTGTAGGACAATCTGGGATTTTTGCTAATATGCATAAAACTCAAGAGCAAACCAAGATAGATGAGGAAAACAGAATATTAAAGGCATCAGTTGTATCAGCAATGTCTAAGGATAGTATAGGAAATGTAACTGGAGACAATTTAAATGAAGCATTAAAAAATAATTAATTACAAAAAGATAAAGATTATAAGATTGAGCCGATTGAGCCTGGTTCATCTAACGATAAGAAAAAGTTTAAAATAGAATTTGTTGATTCGGGTAATAAATATATAGTTTCAGAAGATGGAACAATTACAACAGAAGGAGAAGATAAAACAAATATTGTATTTAAAATATCTCCATCAACAATTCCATCATTACAAGTTGGAAGTGAAAGAACTATAAAGATTACAACTAACATAGAAAACGCTGATATAAAGTGGACATCAACTGATAAGAATATTGTATATATAGATGAAAACAATCATTCAAAAGAACAAATAATAAAAGCTATTGCACCAGGTAATGCACAAATTCAAGTATCAGCGGAAATAAAAGATGAAAATGGAAATGTACAACAAGTGAAAAATGAAATGTGTAGTGTCACAGTAATAACAGAAGCTACAAATCCAGTAGAAGACATAAAATTAGAAAATGGACAAAATGAGGTAATTATTGATTTAAGTTCTTCAAAAACAACATATACATTAACAGCTACAACAGATCCAGAAGATGCAAAAGAATCAGCAGAATTACAATGGGAAAGTTCAAATTCAAAAATAGCTTCAGTTGATGAAAATGGTGTTGTTACAGCAAATGAAAATGGTGAAACAATAGTTTCTGTAAAAACTAATAATGGAAAACATGCAGAAATAACTGTAAAAGTAGTAACATCTCCAACAGGGGTAACATTGAATTCTCCAAAAGCTAGAGTGGACTTAAAAGAAATGGAAGGCAAAGATAAAAAGATAAAATTAGAAGCGAAAATTACACCTTCAACAGCCAATGTAAAAACAGGATTAACATGGAGATATGAAGTTATTACTGCACAAAATCATAATAATGATATAGCTTCAATTGACAGTGATGGAACAATACATTTTAAAACAGTTGGAAAAATAAAAGTTATAGTTACTACTGAAAATGGATATTCTGCAGATTGTGAGATTGATGTTATAGATTCAAATATGACAGCAGACAATAAAAATGATCCTCCTTGGTGGTTAGCAGTTGCTTCAGGAGTGGCTACTACAGCTGGAGCACTTTATGCTGGAGCAACTGTAGCAGTTGCAGCTGCAGCCGGTCTTGCTGTTGCTGGAGTAGTTGCTTTAGTAATTGTAGGTATTTGGTCATTATTCCATTTATGGTAGAAAATAAAAAATATAAGTGTTTTTACACTTATATTTTTTTTATTAAGAAATCACTTGAATAAAACATATTAAAAGTATTATACTATACACAGTAAAATATTATAAAAGAATGGAGGAAATAAAATGAAATATATAGAAAAAGAAATAAAAACAGGTATAAAATTGCACACAATAAAAACAGAAAAATTTAAAACAAATTTAATATCTGTATTTTTAAGTATGCCAATAACACGAGAAAATGTAACCAAAAATGCCTTGATATCAGCAATATTAAGAAGAGGTTCAATGAATATGCCAACTTTGCTAGAAATTAGCAAAACATTAGAAGAAATGTATGGGGCATCATTTGATAATGGAATCGATAAGACAGTGGACAATCAAATACTAAAATTTTATATAGAAACAATAAATGATAATTATATTCCACATAATGGTGAAAATATGTTGAAAACAAGTATTGAAAAGTTACTTGAAATTGTATTTAATCCATTAATAAAAGATGGAGGATTTAATGAAAACTATGTAAAACAAGAAAAAGAAAATATAAAAAGAATAATCAAAGGAAAAACAGATAATAAAGCTATGTATGCAACTGAAAGATGTATAGAAGAAATGTATAAAAATGAATCATTTGGACTATATAAATATGGATATATAGAAGACCTTGAAAATATAGATGCAAAAAATTTATATAAATATTATAAAAAAATGATATCAACATGTAAAATTGATATATTTATATCTGGAAATGTGGATGAACAAACGGCTGAAATATTAAAAGAGAATGAAAATATCAAAAAACTTCAAGAAAGAAAGCCCAAAACAACATTTGAAGTTTCCAAAAAAGAAAAAGTTGAAGAAAAAGAAATAATTGAACAAATGGATGTCACTCAAGGAAAAATTGTAATAGGTATGGATTTAACTTTGGAAGATATAAAACAAAAATATGATGCCATAGTATATAATGCGATACTTGGTGGAACAGCAAACTCAAAAATGTTTCAGGAAGTACGTGAAAAAGCAAGCTTAGCATATTCTGCAGGCTCAACATATTTAAGATACAAAGGAAATATTTTTATAAAATGTGGAATTGAAATTAAAAATTATAAAAAAGCATTAGAAATAATAAGAAAACAATTAAAAGATATGCAAAATGGAATTTTTACAGATGAAGATATTGAAAATGCCAAAAAAAGTATAATATCAGGAATTAGAAGTATAGATGATGAACAAGATACAGAAATTACTTATTTCTTTGGGCAAGAATTAACAAATGAAAAAATATCAACAGAAGAATATATAAAAAATATAGAAAAAGTAGCAAAAGAAGATATTATAAAAATTGCAAATTCACTTCAAATTAATACAATTTACTTCTTGAAAAATAAGGAGGAGGACTAAAATGCAGATAATTGAAAATTCAAAAGTAAAAGAAAAATTATATATAGAAAAATTAGAAAATGGATTAACAATAATGATTGTTCCTAAAAAAGGAATACAAAAAAAATATGTAATATGGGGAACAAATTATGGTTCAAATGATAGTAAATTTATTGTACCTGGTGAAAAAGAACCAACAGAAGTTCCAAAAGGAGTCGCACATTTTTTGGAACATAAAATGTTTGAGCAAGAAAGTGGAATAAATAGTTTAGATACGCTAACAGCACTTGGAGTAGAAGCAAATGCATATACTACAAATGATCATACTGCTTACTTGTTTGAGTGTACAGAGAATTTTTATCCGGCATTAGATGAATTGATGGATTATGTACAACATCCATATTTTACAGATGAAAATGTAGAAAAAGAAAAAGGAATCATTGGACAGGAAATAATGATGTATGATGATTATCCAGAATGGAAGGTATATTTGAATACATTAGAGGCAATGTATCATGAACATCCGGTAAAACTTGATATTACAGGAACAATAGAAACAATAAGTCACATAGATAAAGACATTTTGTATAAATGTTATAATACATTTTATAATCCAGCTAATATGGCAATGGTAATTTGTGGAGATTTTGAACCAGAAAAATTATTAGAAGAGATAAAGAAAAGGTTAATAGAAAAGAAAGCAAATGGTGAAATAAAAAGAATATATCCAGAAGAACCAGAAAGCATAGTTAAAGAAAAAACAGAACAAAAAATGGATGTAAGTGAACCATTATTTACAATAGGAATAAAAGATAAGGTTGCTACACCAAAAGAAAAAGTAAAAAAACATTTAGCAATAGAAATTTTATTAAATATGTTAATTGGAAAAAGTTCTAAGTTGTATCAAGAATTATATAATAAAGGAATGTTGTTTGTAACACCTGGGGTGGATTATGAATTTTCGAGAGATTATGCTCATATTTTGATAACAGGACAATCCAAATATCCGGAACAAGTATATGATTTGTTTAAAAATGCAGTAAATGAATTGAAAGAAAATGGAATTGACTTAGAAGAATTTGAGAGAGTAAAAAAGATGCTATATGGCTCATTTATAAAAGAATACGATGAACCAGGAGATATCGCAAGAATGTTTATCGCAGACTTCTTTAAAGGAATAAATAGTTTTGAATATTTAGAAGAAATAGCTACAATAAATGAGCAATATGTCGAACAAATGTTGAAAGAAGTATTTGTTGATAATAAAATGGTTCTTTCTGTAATAAAAAAGTAAAAATGTAACTAAAAAGTAATATAATCGTAATTGTTATTTTGCCGAACAATGTTGAAAAATGTGGTAATATGTAGAAATTAGTAAAAAAAGCTAAAATTAAGTCATACGATTGATTACAAAAAGCTGAATAATTTGTTGACTCAAATGTAAAAATATGTTAATTTATAAACATACAGATAAATAATTGTAAAAAAGGAGTGATGCTGTATGTTAAATGATGAAATATGTAAATTAAGAGACAAATTAAACGAAAGTATTACTATAGGGGAAGATTACAATATAATATATAAATTAAGTCTTGAACTTGATGAATTAATAGCTGAATATTATAGAAAACTTGTAAAAACTAAATAATTATAAAATATATAAATAAAATTCTAGGTTAAAATCCTAGAATTTTATTTGTGAATATTTATAATCTAATATAAGTAAAAAGAATAATTAGGATTAGAAATATATGTATAAGAACCATTATAAATAGATGTATTATTATTAGCTAATGGAATATCAAGATAAATAGGACATCTATATTTATGTCCAAGATTATTTTCAATAATAATATAAAAGCTAATGCTACATTTTAAGTTATTTAGAATAATGTTACAATCTTTTAAAAGAGAGCCATCATAAGAAATTGATTCAAAATTAGAAATAGTATGTTCATTAATTAAATCAGAATTTTTGTAAGTTATAACAATGGGATTAGCACAATTATTGTATAAAGTTGGAGTTGACAAATCTGCATAATCATCAGATGTGATGTTAAATGTTAATGAATCATGTATTAAATTAGAATCAGTCACATTTGGTGTAGCAAAATCAGAAATGTTTTTATAATAAAATTGTGGAGTTCCTAGTTTTGGAAAACTTATAAAATTTATGTTCTCAATAGAAACATTTTTTAATGTATTTTCTGCTGAAAATTCGGAAGAGTTATTATTAATAAATATTGCAATATCAGTATATTGAAATATATTTTTTAATGTAGAAGAATTATTTGTATTAGTTGTAGATTCTCCAAAAGCACTACTAAAAAATACTATTTTGTTTATAGTGAAAATTTTTTTCTGATTAAACATATTTTGAATATTTAATGTATTTAAAAATAAAGTGTAAACAATGTTACAAAGATAAATTAAAAGTAAAATAGAAATACAAAAAATAATAAATAATAAAAAGTTTTTGTTAAATTTTTTCATAAGTATCTCCTTAAATATCATAATAATATAGATTATGAAAATATTCAAGAGAATATTAATAAATTCCAAAAAATTGAATTGACAAAAAGATTTATTAATAATAAAATAAAATTAATAAATCTTGAGAAGGGAGAAAGTTAATAATATAACAATAATATGAATTCTAAAGATAAAAAATTTTTTATTGGATTTATGATAATTGGATTAATAATAATAATTTTTATTATATGTAAATTTTTTTCGCCTAAAACTGTATATGCAATAAATCAAGAAGGTAGTGCTAAAATTTCTAATGCTCCAAATGTAGATGTAGAAGAAATAATAAAACAAAATAATAAAAAAACTTTAGAACAAATAGTAACAGAAGAGACTGATATTGAATATATAACACAATATGAGAATACGGACGAGCTTCCAGAGGGAAAGATACAAGTAATTCAAGAGGGGAAAATTGGAAAACAACAAGTAACTAAAAAGATAACGATAGATGAAAATGGAGAAAAACATGAAGAAACTATTGATTCAATAGTTACAATGAATTCAGCAAATAAAATTGTAAAAGTTGGTACTTCTAAAAGTAAAAAAGACTACAAAATAACCAAAAACAGTGAGGTATATGTTACATCAGATAGTGTTGAAGTAAAAGAAAAAAATGATTATTCAAGTTCTAAAATAACAACATTAATAAGAAATACAACTTTAAAAGTTCTAGATATTCAAGATGGATGGTGTAAAGTTTTTACAGGAGGTAGATATGGTTGGATAAAACAAGAAAATTTAGCAAGTACAAGCTATAATTCAAATAATAATTCGAAACAACTTAATATTACATATAATTTTGAAATGGAATTAAATAAACCAAGTGGATTAACATTAGAACAGTTTAAAAAAGTATTGACAGATGAAAATGATAAAAATAATATTTTCGAAGATAATGCAGAATATTTTTACTACATAGAAAATGAATATAATATAAATGGAATTTTTGTTGCAGCAATAGGAATTCATGAAAGTGGATGGGGAAAATCTAATATAGCCATAAATAAAAAAAATTTATTTGGATATAGAGCATATGATTCAAATCCATATGGAAGTGCAAGAACATTTGAAACATATGCAGAAGGAATAGATTTAATTGCAAGAGTATTGGTGAAATATTATCTTAATCCGAAAGGTACAGGAATATATAATGGTGAAATCGCAGTGGGAACTTATTATAATGGAAATGCATTAAGTGCTGTAAATAAGAAATATGCTAGTGATTCCGGATGGGCAAATAAAGTCTATAAATATATGGAATATCTATATAAAAAAATATAAAAAATAGCAAGAAAAACTTGCTATTTTTTTAATTCTAGTGTATGATATATAAGTAAAAATAACAAATAACGAGAAAGGAAAATAGATATGAAGAAAATTGCGACAATCGTAGTAGTTTTTATGATTTCAGTATGTATTTTTGGAACAACAAAAGTTTGTGCTGAGTCAGTAAGTACAAATATAATAGATGCGGAAAATGAAAGCCAATTAATAAAAATAAAAGAAAATGCAACAAAATCTTTAGATGATTATAAAGAAAAATATGGTTCAGATGCTTATGGAATAGCTGCTTATGTGTTAAACATAATTAGAATTTACAGTATTCCATTTTGTTTTTTAGGAATTGCAATAAGTGCAATATATCAATATGTTATAGGAATTAGAAAATTAGATACACAAGAAAAAGGCTTAGTTACAATGATATCATTTATAACTATTTTAGTAATATGCCAAATTTTACCATTAGCCTTTGCGATTGTTGTGAAATTTGGAAGGGGGTAACAAATGAAAGTTTTATTTGCAGTAAGTAATGACAAGATGTCAGAAACAATTGTAAAACAATATGAAAAACAATATAAAGAAATAATTTCATATAAAAATGTATATTATTTTAATGCCATCTTAAAAGAATTGCAAAGAGATAAAACATATGACAGAGTTGTTATAAGTGAAGATTTAGAGCAATATACAAATCCAGATCATGAACAAATGGACAACTTTATATTTAGCAGATTAGATAGCATTAGTGATGAAGCATCAAATGTCAAAGGAGAAGACATTCCAATTATTTTAATATGTGAAGAAAGAAGAGAAAAAGGAGAAGAAATACTTGTAAAATTATTTGGAATAGGAATATATAATGCAATACTAGGTAGTGATAGAAGTATAAATGAAGTTGCTAGATTAATAAATAGACCTCGTTCAAAAAAAGAAGCTAAAATATATTATAAAATAGATTCAGAAGATGTTGGATATCAAAGTTCAGTTGGAGACAATGAAGTAAGTGAACTAGAAATTCAAAATATTTTGGCACATTATAAAAAAATAGGAAATGATGAACAAAAAATTATTGATAGTTTTGAAAGTATAGCTACACAATATAATAATATACAATTAAAAATAATATGTAAATTCTTGCCATTAAATGTAAGAGCAGTTTTAGAAGAAAAATCAAGCAAATATTTAGAGATATTTGCATATGATGGAATTTCTAATAATGTAAGAATGAACTCAAAAGAACAAAGACAATTAAAAAAATACAAATCAATAAAAACGATGCAGGCAGAAGAAAAAGCCAAGGGAACAAGTGAAATTATGCTTAAGACAAATGAAAATCAATTAAGAGAGCCTGTTGTAATTCCATCTGCAATGAGTACTAATACAAAGAAAGTAATAAAACCAAAAGAACGAGAAACTATAAAACAAGAAATAGACTTTGAACCAATTTTTAATACAGAAGATTTAGAGAAAAGTACAGATGAAATTAGTGATATAGATAATATAAATATAGAAGAGCCAAAAGCTCAAGTTCCTCAGACACAAATAGAACAACCAGTAAAAAGGGGAAGAGGAAGACCTAAAAAAATTGTTACAGAACCAGTAGAACAAGCACCAAAACGTAAGAGGGGTCGTCCAAGAAAAACTGAAATTGTGCAAGAAGAGGAAAATGTATTACCAGGATTTGAAAGTGAAAGTTCAATTGATAACAATAAGGTAAATGATATTGAACCTGAGGAAGAATCTATATTACCTGGATTTGAAATTGCAGAAAATGAATCAGAAAATACTGAGCAAGAAAGTATATTGCCAGGATTTGAAGAAGAACAAGAAAAGCAAGATAATTATGAAAACATTTTGCCTGGATTTGATCAAGAAGATAATAAAATAGAAGAAAAAAATAGTATTCAAACTAATGAATATTCAAATACAAAAAAAATAGAATTTAATAATTTAAATACAAATCAATATGATAGTTATGAGCCAATTGTAAATACAAAAACAATTCAACAATATGAAGAATTAGATATAAATAGATTATTAGCACCAAATCAAAAAATAGTTTCTTTTGTTGGAACAAGCAAAAATGGAACGTCATTTTTAGTTAATAATGTTGCACAAATATTATCAATGAATAATGTAAATACAGCAATATTAGACTTAACACAAAATAGAAATGCATATTATATATATACCAAAAATGAAGAAAATTTAAGAATAAAAGCAAATGATTGTATAAAAAAATTAAAGGAAGGAATTGCAGATGGAATAGAAGTTAACAAAAATTTAACTGTTTATACATCAGCATTTGATGTTGAAGAAATAGAAAATGTTGAACCAATAATTCAAACATTATTACAAAAACATAGTATAATATTACTTGATTGTGATTTTGAAACATCAGACAGATATTTTAAATATTCACAAGAAATTTATTTGGTTCAATCAATGGATATTCTTACAATTCAACCATTCACACTATTTTTAAGAAAATTAAGTGATAAAGGAGCATTAGAAGAAGAAAAAGTAAGAGTAGTTTTAAATAAGTATGCAAAAACAAAAGAGTTAAATGAAGATATTTTAGTTGGTGGAATATCAATATATAATGATGCAAGTATGACAGTTAGAAAAGAACTATTTAATAGAAAAACTGTAAAAAGAATAACGGTTCCATTGGAAATAGAAACATATTTAAGATATTTAGATGGTTTAGTTGTTTGTGATGTATCATTGAAAGGATATTCAAAAAAACTATTACAAAGTTTAAAACAGTTAGCAACATTAGTATATGGTTCTAATGGAAATCATAAAAATGAAAAATATACACCACCATCAGCTAAAAATACTACATTTTCACCAAGTATGAATAGTACTCTTGAACAAATGAGCAAAAGATATTAGTATTGGAGGGAAAATAACATATGTTTATAATTGTAGGAATATTAGTAGCAATTGTTATAGGCTTACTTATATATAATGTACAGATACACCATAAAATACAAGAATTTAATAGTTTACAAAGACAAGCTAATAATTTAAGAGTATTACAAGATTTTTTAAATACTGTAGGTGAAACATCTTCTGTTGATGAAAAAATTACAAAAATAAATGATATATTAATAGAAAAATATGAAATAAAATATTCAACAATTGTTGTATTTGATGGTGCTGAATATCAAATAAAGGCAACAAATGTTGACCAAAAACATTGGGAAACATTAAGAAATTTACAAGATGTACCAATTTTTAAAGATAGTATTGCCACAGCAACACCTAAATATATAACAATTAACAATGATAATGAAAAATTACCATATCAAACAATGGAATTTGCAAGAGCAAAATCAGCAATTTTCTTTCCAATTTATGAGGATAATGTATATATAGGATATTGGATTATAGAAAGTGGTATAGCACATGATTTTGATAATATAGATACAACAATATTTGAAGTTGTTAAAGATAATATTGTATCAGTATTAAGAACAGTTGTACATCAAAGAACACTAGAAGCAATAGTAAGAAAAGATTTATTTACAGGTTTATATTCAGAAGAATATTTATATGGAGAAGGAAAGAAAATAATAGATAAATATACAACATCTGCTGTATGTATGTTTAGGATTGCTAATATTGAAGAGATAAACAAAAAATATTCAAGAGAATTAGGAAATCAAGTTATTATAGATATAAGTAAATATGTACAAAAAAATATTTCAAGTGAGTATATCTTTATAAGATATATGGGACCTAAATTTGTAATTGTATTTTCAGGAGTTGCTACAGATGCGGTAATAGATTTTATAACTAATATAAAAGTAAATGCAGAAGCTATTAATGTTATGCTAAATGAGAGTTTTCAAGAGATAGACTTAAATGAAGCAAATAAAAATAAAAATAAGAAAAAAGAAAAGAAGCAAGAAGTAAATGCAAAATTAAATTTTGTAGTTACAACATATTATAAAGGAACAGGAATGGAAGAAGTTCTAAAAAAATTAGAACAATATCTTGATTCTTGCAATAAAGATGAACATAGTATAACATCAATTTAAATTATTTTATAAAAAGGATGGTAAATGATGGATTTTGATAAAACAATGAGTTTTAATTTTGAAAAAGAAAAAAATGAAAAGACTAGAGAGACTTTAAAAGAAGTTTATCAAGCACTTGTAGAAAAAGGATATAATCCAATAAATCAAATTGTTGGATATATATTATCTGGAGATCCAACATATATAACAAGTCATAATAATGCAAGAAATAAAATAAGAACTATTGAGAGAGACGAATTATTAGAAAAAATGGTAAGGAATTTTATTGATTTAGATGATTAAATATGAATGAAAGGAATAACATCTTATGAAAAGAATTTTAGGGATTGACTATGGTGATGCTAGAACTGGAATTTCAATAACAGATGCACTAAATATAACGGCTCAAGGATTAGAAACAATATATAATAAAGGATCTGATAAAGTTATATTAAAAAGACTTGATGAAATTTTTGAACAATATGATGTTGATACAATTGTTATAGGAAGACCAATAAACATGAATGGAACAGAATCAGAAAGAACTGAAGTAACAGATAAGTTTATTCATAAACTAAAATGTAAATATAATGTGATGAAAATAGAAACAATTGATGAAAGATTAACTACAGTTGCGGCACACAAGACGATGAATTTATTAGATGTTAATAAGTATAAAAAGAAAAATATAGTAGATACTATATCTGCAGTATATATTCTAGAAACATATTTAAATAAAATCAAATAAAAAATGTAATGATAATTTTTATTAAGAAAGGAAGGATTAAATAAATGGAAAATGAGGAATTAGATAACATAATTATACTAAATGATGAGGATGGAAAAGAGGTAAAATTTGAATTCTTAGATTTAGTTGAATTAGATGATGAAGAATATGTAGTATTATTACCAGTTGCTGAAGAAGGAGAAGAAGAAGATGGAGAAGTAGTTATACTAAAATTAGAAGATACTGATGAAGATTCAGATGAAGAATCTTATGTTGGAGTTGATGACGAAGAGATATTAAATAAAGTATTTCAAATATTTAAAGAAAAATATAAAGATGAATTTAATTTTGTAGATGAAGACTAATAAAGAAAAGTTGGTATAGGAATAGCATTTCTACATACCAACTTTTTATTTGATAAGAAAGGAAGATAATTATGAGTTTTGGTACATTATTAATAGTAATGTTTATGGTAATGTTTTGGATATTTAGAGCAATAGTTACAGTATGCACACAATTTTCAGTAGATTTGATTGGGATTGTATCATATGTGCCATCAGTTGAAATTGCAATATCATTTATAACTTTTATTTGTATATTATTAGTAATAAAAAGAAATCTTATTGGAGGATTAGCATATTTTCTAATGTATGGTATATATTATGGACAACATTTACTTAATTCATTAATTTCTTTAATTAATGGAGGCAGTTTATCAATGGATTTATCTGCTAATTTAGTTTGTGATTTGATGGCTGTGCTTTTGGCAATTTTCTGTTTATTTGATATTATTTTAGATAAAAATAGAAAAGCTCATCCAAAAGATAGTAAAACTGATTGGTATTTTAATAATAAAGATTATGATGAAGAATTAAATAAAAGAGATTCACGTGATGATAATAATGAATACAAATATTATTAATGGATAATAAAGCAAGTGATTAATTAAATCTCTTGCTTTGTTATGTATTATTGGTATTTATAAGGGAGGAAAAATGAATACTGAGAATAAAACAAATATTAACTGGTAAGTGGGGAGTTATGAAAAAACACTATTAAACCCTTGAAAATAAAGGAAAAAAATAAAACTACCTATTAAGAATATAGAAACTAACATAATTTTAAATGCCTTAATACAATTTAAAAGTGATAAATTAAAACAGGGCATATATACAGAACCTATTGATGAACTAATTTTAAAATTAAATAAAATTTATTAAACATATTTGAACTGATTAAAAATGGTCAGTTCTTTTTTTATGCCAGAAATGGAATACATAGCCATCTTATTAAATTAATGTGGCTAAATTAAAAGAAAGGAGGAGTTGGTAAAAAAACAACAACCTTTAATCTTGGTGTAGCATTGGCTAAACAAGGAAAAAGAGTGTTAGTTGTAGATGTTGATTCTCAGAATAATTTAACTACTTTAAGGCTGAGTAAGTATGCTATTTGCAATTTAAAATTAAGTATAGGAATACTAATTCTATATACTAAAATAAAAAAGGTTATTTCTGAAATTAAGAAATAGCCTTGATACATAATTAAATTATATTACAAAATTGTAATATTGAGTAATATTAGAATGACGACTTATATGATAAAAAATGATAATATTATTGCAATAAATTACTTTTTAGTAAAGAAGGGATTAGCATTATATGAAATTAGTTAAAAAGATTACAATAACAGTTTTATTAATATTTATTTGTATAGGAAGTTATTTTATTTGTAGTGGTTATCAAATGTATAAGAATGCCATAAATAAAATGCCATTAAAGGATAAAATTACAACAATTAGGCAAAAAGAAGATTATACAAAAATTGATGATATGCCTCAAATTTATTTAAAAGCAGTTGTATCAGTTGAAGATCATAGATTTTACAAACATTTTGGGATAGATGTCATTTCTATTGGAAGAGCATTTGTAAATGATATAAAAAAAATGAAATTTGTAGAGGGAGGAAGCACAATTACCCAACAACTAGCCAAGAATATCTATTTTACACAAGATAAGAAAATAGTAAGGAAAGTTGCAGAAATTTTTATGGCATTTAGCTTAGAAAGTAACTATAATAAGGATGAAATATTAGAATTATATTTGAATACTTCATATTTTGGCAATGGATTTTATTCTGTTAAGTCAGCAAGTTTAGGTTATTTTAATAAATTACCAAAAGATATGAACGATAGTGAATCAATTATGCTAGCAGGAATCCCAAATGCTCCGTCTTTATATAATCCAATTCAAAATAAAAATTTAGCAATTGAAAGACAGAGGCAAGTTATAAATAAAATGATTAAATATGGTAACCTAGATAAAGTTGAAGCAGAAAAAATTATAAAATAATTATATTTAATTTTCTGAATTATTATAATTTATAAAATTAAAGTGATATAATATGAATGATTAAAAAGCAAATTATGAAAGGAGACAAACTATGAAAAAAATATTAATTATAGAAGATGAAAAAATCATCAGAAATGAGTTAAAATCTTTGTTAGAAAATTCAGGGTATGAAGTATTAATTATAGAAAAGTTTGATAATGTTAAAGAAAATATAAAAAATATAAAATTTGATTTAATTTTAATGGATATTAATTTACCTAATAAAAATGGTGAAATTTTATTAAAAGAAATTAGAAAAGAATCTAATGTTCCTATTATTATGGTTACGAGCAGAGTAGGAGAAGTAGATGAAGTTTTATCTATATCTTATGGTGCAGACGATTATATTACTAAGCCATATAATCCAACAATCTTATTATTGAGAATACAAAATATATTTAAACGAATGGATAATAATATGGACGACTTATTTTATGATAATATTAGTGTTAATCCACAAAAAGGAATATTGAAACAAGGTGAAAATGTATTAGAACTAACTAAAAATGAAATGATTATTTTTACATATCTTTTAAGTAATCGTGGTAGAATAGTAACTCGTGATGATTTAATGACAGATTTATGGAATAATAATGAATTTATAAATGACAACGCTCTAACAGTAAATATTAGTAGATTGAGAAATAAATTACAAAATTTTGGACTTGAAAATAGAATTGAAACAAGAAAAGGACAAGGGTATAAATTATTATGAGTTTTAAAAAATATTTATTAGATAAAACAGTACAGATAACTGCGTCAATTGTTGGATTCATAATTGCTATTCTTATGTTAAACGCATTTAAAGTGGAAAATGATTTGAAAATAGCATTGACAATATTATTTTTTTTAGTTGCAACATTTAATATTATTTTTGATTATTTCAGGAAATACAAATTTTACAAAAAAATATTAAATACGCTTGATAAGTTAGATAAAAAATATTTAATTTTAGAAATATTAAATAAGCCAAACTTTTATGATGGCGAAATTTTTTATCAAATTCTTTATGATATAAACAAGTCAATGATTGAAAATGTAAAAGAATATAATTTAAGTATTACCGATTTCAAGGAATATGTAGAAATGTGGATTCATGAAGTAAAGATTCCAGTAGCAAGTTTAACTTTATTAATTCATAACAACAAAAATATGTTTGATAAGAGATATATAGAACAAATTAGAAAGTTAGATAACTATATAGATCAAATTTTATATTTCGTTCGAAGCGAAAATGCCGAGAAAGATTATCTTATCAAAGAAATTGAATTGCAGAAGATTATCAAAGATGTTGCTTTAAAAAATAAAGATGACTTATTAGAAAACAAAGTTAATCTTGAAGTTGATATTCATAATGAAAAAGTTTTAACGGATTCAAAATGGTTAGAGTTCGTATTAAATCAGATTATAAACAATAGTATTAAATATAAAAAAAATAATAACGATCCAATAATAAAAATCAGTGTAAAAGATGAAAAAGATAAAGTATATCTAACTATTTGGGATAATGGAATAGGAATACCTAAAAATGATATAAAAAGAGTATTTGATAAATCTTTCACTGGTGAAAACGGTAGAATAATGGCAAAATCAACAGGTATGGGACTTTATATTGTCAAGAAATTATGCGATAAATTAGGACATAAGATAATTATTGAATCTGAAATACATAAATATACAAAAATTACAATTATCTTTTATAAAAATGATTTTTATAAAGTTGATTAAAGTTTATGCAGATTTGGATACTAAAAATAAATATTACAAAATTGTAATATTCTGTAATATTAGAATAACGACTAATCCTATCTTTTATATTACAATGTAATCAGAAAGGAGAAAGATTATGGAAAATATCTTAAAAATTGATAAAATTGAAAAATATTATGGCAATAAATCTAGTCTTACAAAAGCAATTGATAACCTATCATTTGATGTTGAAAAGGGAGAATTTGTTGCAATAATGGGAGCAAGTGGCTCTGGAAAGACTACTCTTTTAAATTGTATATCTACAATTGATAAAGTTACATCTGGACATATTTATGTAGCAGGTAATGATATCACAAAATTAAGAGGAAATAGTCTAAATAAGTTTAGAAGGGAAGAGTTAGGTTTTATATTTCAAGATTTTAATTTACTTGATACTTTAACTGCTTATGAAAATATTGCTTTGGCACTTTCTATTCAAAATGTGAATTCGAGAGAAATTGATACAAGAATTAAAAAAGTTGCAAAAGAACTGGATATTGTTAATGTACTTAATAAATATCCATATCAAATGAGTGGAGGTCAAAAGCAAAGAGTCGCTAGTGCAAGAGCAATAATTACTAATCCAAAGTTAATTCTTGCAGATGAACCAACAGGTGCATTGGATTCAAAGTCAGCTAAAATGCTTTTAGAAAAATTTGATTATTTGAATAAAGAATTACAAGCAACAATTCTTATGGTGACACATGATGCGTTTACTGCAAGTTATTCTTCAAGAGTCATATTTATCAAAGATGGCAAAATTTTTAATGAAATAATTAAAGGAACAAATTCTAGAAAAGAATTTTTTGATAAAATAATAGATGTTGTAACATTACTTGGTGGTGACTTAAACGATGCTCTTTAAGTTATCATTAAAAAATATTAGTAAGAGTATAAAGGATTATGCCATCTATTTCTTTACTCTGATACTAGGTGTTGCAATTTTTTATGTGTTCAATGCAATAGATGATCAGTCAGTTATGATGAATGTATCATCAACAACAGCAGAAATAATAAAACTTATGACCAATGTTCTTTCTGGTGTTAGCGTGTTTGTATCTATAATATTAGCGTTTTTAATTGTTTATGCAAGTAGATTCTTAATAAAAAGAAGAAATAAAGAATTTGGAGTTTATTTAACGCTTGGAATGAGCAAAAAGAAAATATCCTTAATATTATTTATTGAAACATTAATAATAGGTATAGTTTCATTGGTAGTTGGTTTAGGAATAGGTTTTTTATTATCACAATTGATGAGTATTTTGGTTGCTAATATGTTTGAAGCAGATTTAACTAGATTTCAATTCGTATTTTCAACAAATGCTTGTATTAAAACTTTGATTTATTTTAGTATTATGTATTTTGTAGTTATGATATTTAATACTATAAATATTAGTAAATGTAAATTGATAGATTTAATGCATTCTAACAAAAAATCTGAAAAAATAAAATTAAAAAATCCATTGTTTTGTACAATAGTGTTTATTATTTCTTGTATAGCATTAGGATTTGCTTATTATCAGGTTACTGGTGGTATTGAGAAAATGACTTATGCAAATAGTATTTTTGTTCCTATAGGAATAGGTGCTGTTTCAACTTTCTTTGTGTTTTGGTCTTTATCAGGATTGCTTTTAAAAATATTTATAAGTATGAAGAACACTTATTATAAAGGGTTAAATAGTTTCACCCTTAGACAGTTTTCAAGTAAAATAAATACTATGACTTTTTCGATGACAATAATATGTTTGATGTTATTTATAACGATTTGCGTGCTATCGAGTGCAATGTCTATGAAAATATCTATGACAAATAATTTGAAAAAATTGGCTCCAGCAGATGTTCAAATTGGTAAGTTTATAAATGTAACTGATTATGAGTATTATTCTGAAAAACAAATAGAAGATTCAAAAATTTCAATATATGATACACTTGAAAAATTAGGCTATGATGTAGATAACAAACTTAAAGATATAGTAAAACTTGATGTTTATAACTTTGATAATATTGACTTAAAAACCAGTATTGGATCTTACTATGATATTGCAAAGGATAAATATCCTTTAATGCCATACAATAAGAAGGAAAGTATTGTAAAGATAAGTGATTACAACAAAATTGCAAAATTGTTTGGACTAAAAGAATATACATTAAATGATGATGAATATTTTATTGTTGCTAATTATTCAGAATATGTAGAATTCAGGAATGAGGGACTTAAGGCATATACAATACTTAATATAAATGAAAAGGAATTAAAACCAAAATATGATAGTTGTGTAGAAGGTTTTATTGCAATGAATTCAACATATTCAAATATGGGAGTTTTTGTTGTTCCTGATAATGCAGTAAATGATTCAATGAAAAAATATGAATATTTAACTGCTAATTATAATGTTACAGATATAAATGAGAAAAATCTTTCGGAAAAAGAGTTAAGTGAAATTTGCAAAGAAAATTCTAATAATACTGTTATTGATTTTGATTCTAAAATGACAATTAAAGAAAATAGTATTGGACTAGGTGCAATGGTTACCTTTATAGGATTATACTTAGGTATTATATTCTTAATTTCTTGTGCTGCAATTCTAGCACTTAAAGAATTATCGGAATCAAGTGATAATGTAGAAAAGTTTAATATGCTAAGAAAAATAGGCGTAGATGAAAAAATGATTAATAAAGCATTGTTTAGACAAATTGGTATATTTTTTATGTTTCCGTTATTAGTTGCAATTATACATTCTGTATTTGGAATGAAATTTTGTAATTTTTTGTTGAGTGCCTTTGGAGCCGCTAATTTAGTATCATCAATAATTGGTATTGCAATATTTATTGTTGCGATTTATGGAGGATATTTCTTAGTAACTTATATTTGCAGTAAAAATATAATTAAGGAAAAATAATATATCTGATAAAACGATAAAAGAGGCTATTACAAGCCTCTTATTTTAATACTCTAATTTCTCCATATCAAATAATGGAGAGTCATAAAAATCTTTAAGTTCTATTTTTAAAGTTTTACATATTTTAAAGATAATTGTAGAACTTGGATTATCTACATTGTTTGCCAGTAATGCTCTTAATGTTGATGGCGCAATAGCAGATAATTCAGCAAGTTTATTTGGAGTGTAATTATATTTGTTACATAATTCAAGTATTCTTAAAGTAATTGCTTCTTTAAATAACATTTTAAAAACTTCCTTAACACTACAAAAATTCTAGCAGAAATCGGTTGAAATTATACGCCGATATCGAAATGATGGAAATAAATGGATTTGGAGGGGTAGTAAGAAATGTTTGAAGAATTATTAATATCAGTTGTTTTAATTATTTTGTGCATAATTTCTAATTTGTATTCAAAAAAGAAAGAAGAAAAAGAAACAATAAAAAATAACGATACTGATTGGATGAATATATTTAAAAAGAAAAAAAAAATAAATGAACTAAATAGATTATTGACAGATGAGTTAATTGAAGATATAGTTATAGAAAAAGATAATAATTTAAAGATTATTTTTAAATGCGAAGATAAATGTTTTGAGGCTCTTGACTTTATAAATAAACAAAACTATGATATAATATCATCTAGTTAAAGGGCAAAATCTGAAAGTACTTTTTTAAAATAAAATGAAATAGAAAGAAGTGATAAATAATGGATATGTATCAAAAAAGAGAAATGAGAAAAATTAATGAAGATAAAAAAAGTTTACAATCTACAAGTATTAACTGGTTTCCAGGACATATGGCAAAAACTAGAAGACAAATAACAGAAGATTTGAAGATGATAGACGTAGTAGTAGAAATACTTGATGCTAGAATTCCGATGTCAAGTCAAAATCCAGACATAAGACAAATAACACAAAATAAAAAGAAAATAATAGTATTAAATAAATATGATTTATCAGACAAAAATAAAACTGAAAGATGGATAGAATATTTTACTCAAAAAGGTCAAAAAGTAGTATTAGCTGATTCTTTAACAGGAAAAGGAGTAAATGAAACAGTAAGACAAATACAAAAAGTGATGGAAGAAGACATGCAAAAGATGGCTGATAAAGGACGTATTGGAAGAAAAATAAGAGTAATGATTGTTGGAATTCCAAATGTAGGCAAATCATCATTTATAAATAGAATTGCCAAAAAAACATCAGCAGAAGTAGGAAATAAACCTGGGGTAACAAAGCAAAAGCAATGGATACGAATAAATGAAAAAATAGAATTGTTAGATACTCCAGGAGTATTATGGCCAAAGTTTGAAAACGAAAAAGTAGCAATGAATTTAGCAATAACGGGAACGATAAAAGATGATATATTAGAGCTAACGGAAGTAGCATATACATTAACCAAATTTATGTTAGAAAATTATAGAAATAATTTATTACAAAGATATTCTTTAGATGAAAAACAAATAAATGAAATTTTAAATCAAGAACAAGCAGAAAATGAAAATATTTATGAAATTATGCAGTTGATAGGTAAGAAAAGAGGGGCTATACTTGGAGGAAGAGTAGATGACGAAAGAACTTCTAAATTAATTTTAGATGATTTTAGAAGTAGTAAACTAGGAAAGATTACATTAGAAATACCAGAATAATTAAGGAGCACTAATATAGTAATGACAAATAAAAAAGTAATTATTGATAAAAGAATGAGAAAAATAGAAAAAAAAAGAATCCAAGATATGGGATATGAAATTATAGAAATTCCAACTAATAAAAATGTGTATTCAGAAATATCATCACATGTGGATATTTTTGTATGTAGAGTTAGAGATGAAATTATTGTAGAACCTACTCAAAATTTTAAAGATATTTCTAACTTGGTTTTTGGGGAAGAAAAAGTATTAATGCAATATCCTCAAGATATAAAATATAATGTTTGTATAATAGGAAATTTTGCTATACATAATTTGAAGTACACGGATAAAATTTTAAAACAAAAATTAATAGATAATGGTTTTGAATTAGTAAATACTACACAGGGATATACTAATTGTTCAATAGCTGTAATTGATGAGAATTCTGCAATTGTAACAGATAAAGGATTAAATAAAATATTGCAGAAACACGGAATTAAGACATTATATTTAGATGAGAAATTAGATATAAAATTATTAAAGGAAAATGAATATAGTGAAAAAACAGGTTTTATAGGTGGGTGTATTTCAAGGATAAAAAATAAAATAATTGTTTTTGGAGATTTAGATAAAATTGATTTTCAAAACAAAATAAGAAGCTTTATACATGAAAGAAATTTAGAAGTGATAGAATTTAAAGGATTAGATGTAATTGATTATGGAGGTTTAATTGAGGTAGGATAGAAGGATTATGGCACAAAAATATATAAAAATAAAGGAATTAGAAATACCTATAAATATAAAAAATTATCCAAATTCTAAATCAGTAAAAGTATATTTTAAAGGAAATGTTTTAAATGTAACAAAACCTACAAGATTATCAACAAAAAGAATTTTGGAGATTTTGAAAGTTGAAGAGCAAAATTTATATGATAAATATAAGAAAATAGTATCATCTGAAGTAAAATCAGTAAAACAATGGGAAAATGAAGAAAAAATTTTTTATAAAGGAAAAGAGTTTGATATTGTTAGGGAATATACTAAAAAGTTAGAAATAAATGTAAAAATTGAAGAAGAAAATAAAAGGTTTATTATAATAGTACCAGAAAATATTGATCAAGAAGTTATAAAAAAATCAGTTGATAAAGTTATAAAAAAAATATTCAAAAATAATACAGAGATTTTAATTGCTAAAAGATTACCATATTGGGCTGAAATAACAGGACTTAAGTATAATGAAGTAAAAATAAGAGATGCAATTACTAGATATGGAAGTTGTATGCCAAATAAAAGAAATTTATATTTTTCGTCAAGACTTATAATGTTGCCAATGGATAAAGTTGATGCAATTATAGTTCATGAGTTATGTCATATAAAATATAAATATCATAATAATGATTTCTATAATTTAGCTGAAAAATATATATCAAATTATATAGAAATCGATAAATGGCTAAAGAAAAATGGTGATAATATATTATTTTAAAAAATAAAGAGAAGCAAAGTAATGCTTCTCTTGTTTGTTTATGAAATTACCGAATAAAGTGCATTTTTATTGTTTTTGCCATGTATTTATCAGGACAATTTAAAACAATAAGATTTTTTCTTTCAATTGCTTTAATATGTAAAGAATGAGCTAATGCAAAAATTTCAGTTCTATAATGGTTAGACCAATCTCTTTCAGCAGAACAAAACTTAAATGTAACAATATTTTTTGTAGCTTTAATTTTAAGTTTTTTCTTATTTTTCATGTTAAGAAATTTAGAAAAAATTTTTACGTTCATCATTTTTTTCTCCTTTGTGAGTTGTCTTTCATAGACAAAAAACAAGGTACATTGTACCAACAAACAATGTAATATTATACTATATTTTACATAAAAATGCAATACATTGTTTAAAAATAATTGTAATACCACAATAAATTCTGAAGATAATAAAAAACTCAAGTACATCTTACGAGCTACTTGAGTTTTTTATGGTGCAGATGGCCGGAATCGAACCGGCACGGTTTATTCAACCGCAGGATTTTAAGTCCTGTGCGTCTGCCAGTTCCGCCACATCTGCATAAATATAAACTGGCTTATGTCTTACGACAATGATTATTATAAGACAATTGTGAATATTTGTCAATAGAAAAAACAAAAAAACTAAAAAAAATTTTAAAAATGAAAAATAAGGATTATACATTGCAAAAAAAGAATACAAATGATAAAATAAAAATATATAAATATAAAATTAGGAGGAATAAAAATGGGATTAATAAAAGCAGCAGTAAGTGCAATAGGAAGTACTTTACATGATCAATGGAAAGAAGCAATCAGATGTGAAGAAATGGGAAATGATATACTAATGATGAAAAAAACAACAAAAAATGGAGTTATATCAAATGGAAGTACAATAATAGTAGGACAAGGTCAATGTGCTATTATATATGATAATGGAAAAGTAATAGATGCAACAGCAGAAGAAGGATATTATAAATTTGACACATCATCTACACCATCAATGTTTGAAGGTGAATTTAAAGGAATGTTTAAAGAAATGTGGGAAAGATTCACATATAATGGAGCATCTAGCAAACAACAAGCTGTATTTTTCTTTAACATAAAAGAAATTATAAATAATAAATTTGGAACGCCAACACCAGTTATGTATGATGATTGGTCACATGCAATTCCAAATCAAATGACAGGAGAACTTTTGCCATTAGCAGTTAATATAAAATGTTTTGGAAACTATACATTTAAATTAACAGATCCAGCTACATTTATGAGTGAAATTGCAGGAATGAGTGAAGTATATAAAAAATTAGATGATTTATCAAAAGAT
>OLWA01001268.1_pt1 | contig 26814 bp, 29 predicted proteins | sample 1673251 | NCBI WGS metagenome assembly OLWA01 (sample SAMEA3178937, study PRJEB25190) | human gut metagenome | biome: human gut; feature: human-associated habitat; material: faeces | place: Austria | collected 2013 | reverse complement strand
CCTTTATTCCAATATTCCTGCCTAGAACGGCTCCAAAACCAGGTATAGCCTGTTTCAAGAGTTCTTTTAAGACTTTCCCTGTTCATATACGCAAGCATAAGAACAGTATTTGTATCAACTTCATAACAAATTGCAGGTATCAGTTCACCTTTGACAAAAAATTTATCAAGATCATTCAAATCAATTTTTATCATAATATATCATTACCCCACAGTCAGTTATCTTACAATAATGCCTTTATCTTTACAATATTTTTTTACTTCTCCTACGGTCAGTTCATTAAAGTGAAACAGTGATGCTGCAAGTGCAGCTGTTGCACCTGTTTTTTCAAATACTTCAGAAAAGTCCTCTATTTTTCCTGCGCCACCACTTGCAATTACTGGAATATTTACAGCTTTGCATACCGCATCAAGCATATCAATATCAAAACCATTTTTGGTTCCGTCAGCATCAATTGAATTCAGGCAAATCTCCCCTGCACCCAGCTTTTCAATAGTATGAACCCATTCAATAAGGTCAAGTTTCATATCAACTCGTCCACCATTTATATAAACAGTCCACTTTTTATCACCGACTTTTTTTGCATCAATTCCAACACAGATACACTGACTGCCAAAAATGTCTGCACCATCTTTTATAAGTTGTGGATTCTGAACAGCCTGTGAATTAACAGATACTTTATCAGCACCGGCTCTTAAAGTTTCTCTTATATCATCAACAGTTTTTATTCCGCCGCCAACTGTCAAAGGAACAAAAACTTTTTTAGCGGTTTCTCTGACAACATCAAGAAAAACTCCTCTTCCCTCATATGAAGCAGTTATATCATAAAAAACAAGCTCATCTGCTCCCTGCTTATTGTACTCTTCTGCATACAGAACAGGATCACCAACATCCTTTATACCTTCAAAATTAACACCTTTTACAACCTTTCCGTTTCTGACATCAAGGCATGGGATAATTCTTTTAGCAAGCATTTTTATGCTCCTTTCCCGATTTTAATCGCTTCTTTTAGGTCAAGAGTTCCTTTATATATTGACTTTCCGCATATGGTTCCATAAAGTCCAAGTTGCTTGCAGGCTTTGATATCATCAATTGTATGTACACCACCGCTTGCAATAATATTACATTTTCCTTCTGTTTTTATATGCATTTCTCTTAACTGTCCGATATTGACGCCTGAAAGTGTACCGTCCTTTGAAATATCAGTTACAATAAAATAATTTACCCCTATTTCAATCATCTTTTCAGCAAGATCAATATAGTTAACATTTGATTCCTCAAGCCAGCCCTCTGTAGCAACCATGGAGTTAACAGAATCAATGCCCACTGCAATTTTTTCGCTTCCGAACTTGTTTACTGCATCTTCCACGAGTTTAGGATTTTTCAGTGCAGCAGAACCGATTATGACTCTTGAAATACCCATAGATAAATATTCATCTATCGTTTCTATATTTCTGATTCCTCCACCCACTTCAACTTTAAGAGAAGTTTTCTCAGCAACGTCTTTGTATATTCTGGTGTTTACCGGTTTACCTTCTTTAGCACCGTCAAGATCAACCATATGAATCCATTCAGCACCGGATTTTTCAAAACCAAGAGCAGTTTCCATATAATCCGAAGCTACTTTTTCTACGGTAGCAAAGTCGCCTTTAAACAGTCTTACGCAATTTCCGTCCTTGATATCTATAGCAGGTAATATTATCATTTAATAAGTCCTCCGAAATTCTTCAGAATTTTAAGACCGGTATCACCGCTCTTTTCAGGGTGAAACTGTGCTCCGTAAACAGTATTTCCGTCATAAACAAGTGCAGGAACTTTACCGCCATAAACAGAATATGCGGCAATGTTTTTATCGTCACATTCTGCCTTATATGAGTGAACAAAGTACACATAGCTGTCTTTTTCAAGACCGGAAAGCAAAGGACAGTCATTCTGAATTTCAAGCTTATTCCAGCCCATATGAGGAATTATAAGGTCAGGTTCTTCCATTTTTTTGACACAACCCGGAATAAGTCCCAGTCCGTTGCATTCTTCAAACTCATAACCTTTTTCAAAAATCAGCTGCATTCCAAGGCATATTCCAAGAAATGGTTTCTGTTTTGACTGAGATACAATTGTTTCAATAAGTCCACTTTTTTCCAGCATGGACATAGCGCTTGGAAATGCTCCGACGCCAGGTAAAATCAATGCATCAGCATTTTCTATATCTTCTTTTTTGTTTGTCAGCATTGAATCGAATCCCAGATAATCAAGTGCATTTTTTACACTGAATATATTTCCAGCACCATAGTCAATTACAGCAATCATTTTTAAAGCCTCCCTTTAGTTGAAAGTGTTTCACCATTGCCAAGTTCAGTAACAGCTGTCTTCAAAGCATGAGCAACTGCTTTGAATGCTGCCTCACATTTGTGATGATCATTAGTTCCATAAAGCATGTTTATGTGAAGAGTAATCCCGGCGTTGAAAGCAAATGCCCTGAAAAATTCTTCTGTAAGACACGCATCATACTCACCTATCATCTGATTTGTAAATTCACCCTTAAAAACAAGAAACGGTCTGTTACTGATGTCAAGTGAACAGAATGCAAGAGCTTCGTCCATCGGGATATATGCACTGCCATATCTTGCGATTCCGGACTTATTTCCCAAAGCTTTTGATAAAGCTGTTCCAAGCACTATTCCCGTATCCTCAACAGAATGATGACCATCAACATACAAATCCCCGTTACAATGAATCTGCATACTGATTCCGCTGTGAACTGAAAGAGCAGTCAGCATATGGTCAAAAAAACCTATCCCTGTCTTAATATCAGCATTACCTTTTCCATCCAGTACGACAGATACTTTTATATCAGTTTCCTTTGTTTTTCTTTCAGCATTTCCGCTTCTCATAATATATCCTTTCTTACTGTACCGTGATTTCTTCCAGAGCATTAAGCAGACTTGTCATTTCTTCCGAAGTACCGACTGTTATTCTGAGATAGTTACTAATTCTTGGCTTATTCCAGTATCTTACAAAAATTTTGCGTTTTTTTAGTTCCTCAAAAATTTCATTTGCCGGTTTGGTATTGTGAGAAGCAAAAATGAAGTTACTCTTTGAGTCCGGAAAGTTAAATCTAAGATTTTTAAGTTTAATTTTAGTATCTTCCCTTGTTGCGATTATTTTATCTACTGTCTTTTTAAAATACACTTCATCTTTGACTGATTCCGCACCGCATATTTGTGTAACAGGATTCATTGTATAGGAATTTACAGAAAACTTCACATCATTCATATATTTAATGAGCTTTTCATTTCCCATTGCAAAGCCTATCCTCATACCCGCCATTGAACGTGACTTGGAAAATGTCTGAACAACCAGCAAATTATCATATTTTTCAATAAGCGGCAGACAGCTTTCTCCGCCGAAGTCTATATATGCTTCATCAATAATGACTATTGAATCCGGATTAGACTTAATAATCTTTTCTATCATTGATAAACCTTCAAGTACTCCGGTAGGTGCATTGGGATTCGGAAATATAATTCCGCCATTTTCACAGCAATAATCATCAGGATTAATTCTAAAGTTTTCATCAAGCGATATCTGCTTATATGGAATACGATATACATCAGCCCAGACATCATAAAATGAGTATGTTATATCCGGAAAAAGTACAGGTTTGTCTGAATTAAAAAATGTCATGAACGCCATTGACAATACATCATCAGAACCCACACCAACAAATACCTGAGATGATTTTAAACCATATCTCTCAGCCAGAGCTTCAACAAGAATCTGAGAATTCGGATCAGGATAAAGTCTCATTTTATTTGTATCGAAGTGTTCAAGTGCCTTTACAGCATTTGGTGACGGCGGATAAGGATTTTCATTTGTATTAAGCTTTATTATATCATTTTCCTTTGGCTGTTCACCCGGAACATAAGGTTCAACTCGTCTGACATTACTTTCCCAACTCATAATAAACTCCGTTCTGCCGCATCAGGCTTTAATATTATTCGAATCTTACTTTTATAGCATTAGCGTGTGCTGTAAGACCTTCTCTTTCTGCTATCAGAACTATATCGTCCTTTGCATCTCTGAGGGCTTCTTCAGTATAATAAATATAGCTTGAACGCTTTACAAAACTGTACACTGAAAGAGGTGAGAAAAATCTTGCTGTTCCGCTTGTAGGAAGAACATGGTTTGGACCTGCATAATAATCCCCGAGTGGCTCTGAAGCATACTGTCCCAGAAATACTGAACCTGCATTATCCAGTTTTCCAATATATTCTGTAGGATTTTTCATAAGAACTTCAAGGTGTTCAGGTGCAATTGCATTTGCAAGCTCTACAGCACAGTGAGGGCAGTCACATACAATTATCATACCATAATCTGTAAGTGATTTTTCAATAATCTCTTTTCTTGAGAGGTTCTGTACCTGTCTTTCAATTTCAGCAATTGTTTTATCTGCAAGTTCTTCGCTTGTAGTAAGAAGTATTGACGATGCAAGTTTGTCATGTTCTGCCTGTGACATGAGATCAGCAGCAACAAACTTCGGATCAGCTGTTTCATCTGCCATAACAAGAATTTCACTCGGACCGGCTATCATATCAATGTCAACCTGACCGTAAAGAAGTTTTTTTGCGGTAGCAACATATATATTTCCAGGACCTACAATTTTATCAACCTTTGGAATAGATTCAGTTCCATAAGCCAGAGCAGCAATTGCCTGTGCACCGCCTGTCAGGAAAACTCTGTCAACTCCACAAATAGCAGCAGCAACAAGGATGTCTTTATTTGGTGTACCGTCTTTAAGCGGTGGTGTTACCATAATAATTTCCTTAACGCCTGCAATTTTAGCCGGAATAGCATTCATGATTACGCTTGACGGATATGCAGCCGTGCCACCCGGAACATAAAGTCCAACCTTTGCAAGTCCTCTTACTCTCTGACCAAGCATAACACCATTTTCTTTGGAATTCATAAATCCATATTCTCTCTGACGATTATGAAAATCTGCTACATTTTCCATTGCATTAAGAAGTGCGTTTACAAAGTCTTCATCTGCTTCTTCAAGAGCATCATTTATTACATCCTGAGGGACTTCATAATATTGAGGAAGGCTTCCATCAAACTTTAATGTATAATCATTAACGGCCTTATCCCCGTTTTCTCTTACATTTTCAATAATTTCATTCACAACAGCAGTAACCTTTTTATCGGTTTCACCGCTTCTTTTTTTCATTTTTTCAAGAAATTCAAATTCATCTTTTCCGTTTGCATATATCTTTTTAATCATTACAGATTCTCCTCAATAATACTTATAAGATTTTCAATTTCTTCCTGACGAAGTTTAAGGCTTACTGTATTTACGATAAGTCTTGCTGAAATCGGAACAATATCTTCTATAACTTCGAGTCCGTTTTCTTTCAGTGTTGTTCCGGTTTCTACAATATCGACGATTCCATTTGAAAGTTCCAGAAGAGGGGCAAGCTCAACAGAACCTTCTATCTTAACTATATCAATATCCATTCCTTTACTTTCAAAAAAAGTTCTGGCAACATTCGGATATTTTGTTGCAATTGTCTTTACACCATATCCTTCATAGAAGTCCGTTCCTTTTTTTGCAGCGAGTGCAAATTTACACTTACCGAATCCAAGATCCATAAGTTCAAAAAACTTACCACTCATCTCAATGATAGTGTCCTTTCCGACAACACCCATATCGCAAACACCATGTTCCACATAAGTAATAACATCATTTGCCTTGGCAAGAACAACTTCAATATTTGCTCCCTTTATAGGTAAAATAAGCTTTCTTCCTTTTTCTCTTACGGCTGTACAGTCAAATCCTGATTTTTCAAGAAGATTTATTGTATCCTTTTCAAGTCTGCCCTTTGTAAGAGCTATTCTAAGTGGCTTTGACATTTATTTCACCTCCGTAATTGATTCACCGACTGATATAACAGAAGGTATGTTTTTTTCTTCAGCATATTTTTTTGTTTCTTCTATTGTGTCAAACAGTGATATTTCTACTGTTTTGCCACTGTTTCTGAGATTCTGTGCTTTATTCAGTGCTTTCATTTCATAATCTTTTTCGGCAAATACCACAACATCAGATGATGGTTCAGTCACAGGACTGTGTTTAAGTTCAACTTTTGAAACAGCATCAACATTTACTGCAAATCCTGTTGCCGGAACATCGTATCCGAAATCGGAAATCAATTTATCATAACGACCGCCTGAGAGAACCTCTTCACCATATCCTTCAAGGTACCCCTTTATTATTACCCCTGTGTAATAATCAGTTCTGTTAACCATTCCAAGGTCAACTGTAAGATTACCACTTCCGATTATACAAGAAACCTGCTTATACAGCTGTTTTAATCCCTCGAGAACAGCATCAATCTTTTCATCAGAAAACAGTCGTGAAGCTTTTTCAAAAACTTCTTCTCCACCAAAAAGTCTTGGAAGTTTTTTCAGAGCATGGGTAATATCATTTTTTCCAATACTGTCCAGATAATCATTAAGAGCAGGATAGTTTTTGGTTTCAATGTACTCTCTTATTGTTTCTTTTCGGCTGTCATCAACATCAAGCTTATTAACAAGTTCATTGAACAATCTTATATCGCCGATTTCCAGGGAAAAGTTTGTCTTGGAGCATGAGGAAAGCACTTCTATAGCTGTTGAAATTACTTCAAGATCAGCCATTTTTGAAGACGAACCGATAAGCTCAATACCGGTTTGAACAGTCTGTGCACTTTTGCCTTTAAGTGACGGAGCCATATTAAAAACACACTGGTTATAATATAATCTCATTGGAAGTTCAGCATCTTTAAGTCTCGTAGCAACAATTCTTGCAATCGGAATCGTATTATCCGGACGTAGAACAAGAAGTCTTCCTTTGCAGTCGGTAAGTTTAAAAAGCCTTTCCTGCGGAAAATATCTGCTGTTATGATTAAATACATCATAAAATTCTATACTTGGGGTAACAAGTTCAGAATAGCCATGACTTCTGAAAATTTTATGTATTCTATTTTCTATGGTCTGTCTTATTATACATTCATTAAAAAGAAGGTCTTTCGTTCCTTCTGGAGTGATTAAATCATTAATCTTCATTACATTTCTCCTTCGTTCGCTTTAGTACGCTAATATGATAACATGATAACAATAAAAAGTCAAGCTAAAAGAGTGTCATCTGACTTGTTTTAGGCAAATTGCCTAATGCGCCAAGCTTTTCCAAAGCTTCAATTGTCGTTTTTGATGCGCCACTTTTTATCTGTAATTCTTCAATTGATATATAATCCTTCTTCTGGGCAGCTTCATATAATTTCAGTGCCGCTCCTTCCCCTACTCCTGACAATGCACCAAACGGTATTCTTATTTTGCCGTCTTCTATAATGTATTTGGTTGCGTGTGAATGATAAATATCAATAGGAAGGAAATTATATCCTCTTGTCATCATTTCATTTATAATCAAAAGCAAATCATATGTATCTTTTTCTTTGGCACTTTTTTCATTGCCCTTGGCTCGCAGTTCTTCAATCTTGTTTCTGACAGAATTAAGTCCGTTCATAACTATCTCCACATCAAAGTCTGATCCGCGTGTTGTAAAGTAAGTCGCATAGAATTCCAGTGGTTTATACAGCTTGAACCAGCCAAGTTTTATTGCCGCAATTACATATGCTGCTGCGTGTGCTTTCGGGAACATATATTTGATTTTCAGACAACTGTCAATATACCATTGCGGTACATCGTGACTTTTAAGCATTTCAATAATTTCAGGAGTGAAAAATTTAGGTGCCTTACCTTTACGAGTCCATTCCATTATATTAAACGCCATTTTAGGTTCAACACCTTTGTAAAGCAGGTATGTCATGATACTGTCACGAGTACCAATAACGTCAGAAATTGTACAAATTTTCTGGTCAATGAGGTCTTTGGCATTCCCAAGCCATACGTCTGTTCCGTGTGACAAACCAGAAATTTGCAGGAAGTCACTGAACTTTGTAGGCTTTGCGTCAATAAGCATCTGAATTGTAAAACCAGTTCCCATCTCAGGAATTCCAAGGCTTCCTGTCTGACAGTAAATTTCCTCAGGTGAAACCTCCAGAACTTCAGCTGAAGTACACATTTTAATTACTTTTGGATCAGAAGTCGGAACGTCTTTAATGTCCATTCCCGTCATGTCCTCAAGATGCTTGTACAATGTAGGCACAACGTGTCCGAGTTCATCAAGCTTAAGTATCGTATCATGCAGGGAATGGAAGTCGAAATGTGTGGTTACGACGTCCGACTCATCTGATTCTGCCGGATGCTGAATTGGTGTAAAATCATATACTTCATAATCTGAAGGAACAACAACCATTCCTCCCGGGTGCTGTCCGGTAGTTCTTTTTACACCAGTACAGCCTATTGAAAGTCGATTTTCTTCAGCCGGATTTGCTGTTTTACCAACTTCTTCAAGATAGTGCTTTGCATAACCGAATGCCGTTTTTGACTGAACACCACTTATTGTTCCGGCTTTGAATACGTTTTTCGGACCGAACAACTCTTCAGTATATCTGTGTGCGCTTCCCTGATACTCACCGGAAAAGTTAAGGTCAATATCAGGAGCTTTATCACCGTCAAACCCAAGGAATGTTTCAAATGGTATATCGTGACCGTCACGCTTCATATCAGTACCGCATTCAGGGCAATTTTTCTGCGGAAGGTCGAAACCAGAGCCAACACTGCCGTCCGTAATAAATTCACTGTGTTTGCATTTCGGGCATACATAGTGCGGTGCAAGCGGATTGACTTCAGAAATTCCCGCCATTGATGCAACAAATGACGAACCGACAGAACCTCTTGAACCCACCTGATAACCATGTTCAACCGAATTCCATACAAGTTTCTGAGCGATAATATAAAGCACTGAAAATCCATGCTTTATAATTGACTGCAATTCCCTGTTAAGGCGTTTTTCAACAATCTCAGGAAGCGGATCTCCATAAATGCTTTTTGCCTTTTCATTTGTAATCCTGACAAGATCTTCTTGTGCACCGGGTAAATCAGGAGTAAAAGTTCCCTTTGGAATCGGTCGGATATCTTTCTCTATCATGTCAGCAATCATATTTGTGTTTTCAACTACAACTTCATATGCTTTTTCTTTTCCCAGATATTTAAACTCATCAAGCATTTCATCTGTTGTACGAAGATAAAGCGGAGGCTGATTTTCAGCATCCTTAAAACCATTTCCTGTCATGAGAATTTTTCTGAAAATACTGTCTTCCTTGTCCATAAAATGTACATCACAAGTAGCACAGACCGGAATATTGAGTTTCTCACCAAGTGCGACAATTCTCTTATTATAATTTTCCAGATCAGCAATTGACTCAGCTGTTCCGTTTCTTATCATAAATTCATTGTTAAGTACCGGCTGAATTTCAAGATAATCATAAAACTTAGCAAGTTCTTCAATTTCCTTTTCAGGTAGTTTATCAACCATTGCCCGAAACAGTTCTCCAGCCTCACAGGCACTGCCGAAAATAAGACCTTCTCTATGCTTTAACAATTCAGATTTAGGCATAAGCGGTTTCTTGTAGAAATAATTAAGCTGACTGTATGAAATAAGTTTATACAGATTTTTCAATCCGACACTGTTTCTGACCAAAATTATCTGATGGAATGACTTGAGTTTCTTTACATCTATTTTATTAACTTTCGTATTCAGGTCACTCAGAATTTTTATATCATTGTTTACAATAAGCCGGTTCATCAGTTCAATAAATATTTTTGACAGCATCATTGCATCATCACAGGCACGATGATGATCAAATTTTCCCAGTTTCAGATGTTTGGCAACTGTATCAAGCTTGTGTTTAGCTAATTCCGGAAGCATTGCCCTGCAAAGAACCAGACTGTCAATGCTCGAATATTCATGCTTAATATTATGCCTTTTACATACAGCATCAATAAATGAATTATCAAATCTTGCATTATGTGCAACCATAACCGGATTTTCACCGCAAAATTCAAGGAACTTTTCTACTGCTTCCTTTTCTTTAGGAGCATTTGCAACCATTCCGTCATTTATTCCCGTTAATTCGACAATCTTCGGCGGTATCGGCTTTTCAGGATTTACCATAATGTTAAAGCTGTCAATTACTCTCATATTTTTCAGCTTGACAGCACCGATTTCCGTAAGACGCTCCTTTTCTACATTAAGTCCCGTAGTTTCCACGTCATACACTATAATTTCTTCATTAACACTTCTGTTATCATCTTTGTTTATAATTTTTACAGGACTTATATCATTAACCACATATGCCTCACAGCCGTATATGACTTTAAAATCGTCAAGTCCACCAGAAGCATTCATTGCATCCGGAAATGCCTGTGCAACGCCATGGTCTGTAATGGCAATAGCCTTATGTCCCCACGAATGCGCACGTTTAATCAACGTTCCGGCATCGGTTATAGCGTCCATAGCAGACATATTAGTATGGAGATGTAGCTCAACACGTTTTTTCTCAGCATTATCCTGACGCATTTTTTTCTTTACTGATACAATAGAAAACGGCTTTATTGTTATATCCTTTGAAAAAGTATCAAATTCAATTCCGCCACAAGCTATAATTGTTACTCCCTTTTTCAGCTTGTCTACTGCTACATCATCTTTTTTAGGATCAACAAACAGTTTCATCTGAACCGAACCAGTATAATCAGTTATAAAAAATGTATAAATAACCTTGCCGTTTTTTGTTGTTCTTGATTCACCGACATCAAAGATATCCCCCATTACCGTAACTTTTCTGTCGAGTTCAGTAATGGCTGAAGAAATTGGTTCCGGATCAGTTTTTATGTTTCTGCCCATTATAAGTTCACCGGAGCCTTTTACAATATCAAAAATTGGATTAGCAGCGATATCAACAGAAACATTTTTAGTTTCCTTTGGTGCAGATGTTGCAGAAATTTCCGGTCTGGCAGCTGAGGACTGAGCAATCTGTTCTGTATGTGCAGGCATGGAAGCTCTTATCTCATCCATCATTTTTTCATGTTCCTGCATATCAACGCTATGCTCACCTGTAAGAGCTATATCCATATGGATTCCGAATTCATCATTTATCAGCTTGGAAAATTCTCCGCAGAAATTAGATTTCATAAGCAGGTCATAACCACCGTTTTTAAGTCCTATTGTTATAAGACCTTCACCATACTGAACATCTGCGTTATCAAGAAAACCATTTACAACAGCAAGACGACGTTTCAGTTTTAAAATCAAGTCACCATAATAATCCATTGAAAAAAGCTCAGGTTGATAGGCACAGAGAAGATTTATTTTTTCAAGATTAAAACAGCTTTCAAGATGCTTTTCAAATGCTATTACATCATTATAGGGAATCAGTTTACTGAATTTTACATAAAAAGAAATCTCTGTCAGATCAGATGAATATGTAAGCTTGTATATATTGCCATCTGTCACTGTATCTGGTATTTCAGTTGTATATTCCTTTAAAAAATCCCCTAATTTGATTTCTGTCATTTTTTACTCCTAAAGTAATTCAATTTCATGGAGAAGTTCCGGAACAATATTTTCCTCGGAAATTTTTCTGATAACTTCTCCCTTTTTAAACAATACAGCACATTTGTCGCCGCCGGCAATACCGATATCCGCTTCCATGGCTTCACCAGGACCATTTACCACGCAGCCCATAACAGCAACCTTAATATTCTTATCAATATCCTTTACAGCTTCTTCTACCTCATGAGCTACCTTGACAAGATTGATTCTTGTTCTTCCGCAAGTAGGACAGGAAACAATTTCCACACCACTTCCCCTGCCAATTGATTTCAGAATATCCTTAGCCGCATATACCTCCTGAACAGGATCTCCAGTAAGTGAAACTCTTATAGTTTCACCAATTCCGTCACACAACAGCGAACCAATACCTACCGCTGATTTTATCAGACCCATTCGTTCGGTACCTGCCTCTGTAACACCAAGATGCATAGGATATCCGCTTTTTAGTGCTGCAAGGCGGTAGCTTTCAATCATAGTTTTTACATTTGATGATTTTATAGAAATGACAATATTATTAAAATCAAATCTTTCAAGTAATTTAACATGATAAAGAGCACTTTCTACAAGTGCTTCCGGAGTTGGCGCATGATATCTTTCAAGAATATGTTTTTCCAGTGAACCGGAATTAACACCTATTCTGATAGGTATATTTTTATTTGCACAGGCAACTGCTACTTGTTTTACTCTGTCAATGTCCCCTATATTTCCCGGATTTATTCTTATTTTGTCAATACCCGCATCAACAGCAGCAAGGGCAAGTCTGTAATCAAAATGTATATCAGCAACAAGAGGTATATTTATCTTATCCTTGATTGCGGGAATAAGCTTTATTGCCTCTTTATCCGGTATAGCAACACGTACAATTTCACATCCTGCTTTTTCCAGTTCTACCGCCTGAAAAACATTTCCATCAACATCATCAGAACGTCTGTTCAGCATGGACTGAATATAAATTTTCTTTCCGTTTAAAATACAATTTCCAACTCTAACTTCTTTAACAGTTCTCATTATAAAAACCTACCCTATCAATTTTTTTATATCACTGAACGTTACTGCAACAATAAGCAACATTAAAAGAGCCATTCCAATAAGGTGAACAATTCCTTCATGCTCAGGCTTAACAGGTTTTCTTCTTATTGCTTCAATCAGCAGGAACAAAAATCTTCCGCCGTCAAGTCCGGGGATAGGAAGCAAATTAAAAATACCTAGATTTATAGTTATAAAAACCGTAAGATTCATAAGTGTCATTACAGATTCTTTCATTGTATTTCCTGCACTTGCTGCATCACCTATCGCACCTACAAGTCCTACCGGACCTGAAAGGTCATTGAATCCATATTTTCCCGTCACAAGATCGACAAGAGATATCCATATAAGACGACCAGTGGAAATACAGTCCTTAACAGAATACGAAAGAACGCTAAAAGGATTTTTGCTGAGCCCCTTTATGCCAAAATCAATTACAGAATCTGTTGTGTTGTTATGAAACGTTACATTATCCAGATTTATTTTTTCACCGTTTCTTTTTACAACAAGATCAAATGTGTAATCCTTTGATGAAGAAAGCTGGTAACTCAAATCACTTGTTGTAAAAATCCTCATACCATCCATTTTTATAATTTTGTCGCCTTCACGCAAACCACATTCATAGCTCTGAGCAGTTATAACGCTGCTATTTTCGGACTCTGTACTAAAACTTCCGACAATCGTACTTGGAACAGCATTTCTCATGCAAGTCAGTACAACTATAATAACAAATCCCAAAAGGATATTCATAAATGCACCGGCAACTATTACAATCATTCTTTGCCACACAGGTTTATTTCCGAATGCTCTTTCATTGTCACTGTCCTGATCTTCACCTTCCATAGCACAAAATCCACCTATTGGAAGCAGTCTTAATGAATATTCAGTTTCACCTATCTGTTTTTTCAGAATTCTTGGTCCCATTCCGATAGCAAACTTATTTACTTTCACGTTACAAAGCTTTGCTGTAAAAAAATGTCCAAATTCATGAATAAAAATAATAATCCCAAAAATTATAATTGCCAGAATATATTTAAGCATAAATCCTCCTGTTATATACGGCTGTTTACAAAATCTCTTGCCGCTTTGTCATATTCAATAACATCTTCATATGAATCAATGTTATGAAAATCAAATTTTACAAGTGCTTCTCCAACAAGTTCGCCTATATCAAGAAATCCAATTTTTCCATTCAGAAAATGTCCGACTGCCTCTTCATTTGCACCGTTTACTATACAAGGATATGCTCCGCCTTTTTTTATCGCATGAATACATGATATCAGACACTTAAACGTATCATAGTCAGGTTTTTCAAAGGTAAGTGTTCCATAGTCCGTAAGACTAAGCGGATGACAGTCACACTCCATTCTGTCCGGATACAGCAAAGCATACTGTATCGGTATTTTCATATCCGGAACTCCCATCTGAGCAATAACGGAATTATCATTATATTCAACAGCTGAATGAACTACACTCTGTCTGTGGACAATAATTTCAATCTGTTCAGGCTGTAAATCAAAAAGCCATTTTGCCTCAATAAATTCAAGTCCCTTATTCATCAGTGTTGATGAATCAATTGTAATTTTATTTCCCATGCTCCAGTTAGGATGATTAAGAGCCTGTTCTATGGTAACATTTTTCAGTTCACTTGCCTTTTTGCCAAAGAAAGGGCCTCCCGACGCTGTAAGAAGAATTTTTTTTAGCTGAGAACGCTTATTTCCTTGCAAGCACTGAAATATAGCAGAATGCTCACTATCAACAGGGTATATATTAACATTTTTCTGCTTTGCAAGACTCATAACCAAATTTCCACCTGCAACAAGAGTTTCCTTGTTTGCCAGTGCAACATCTTTTCCTGCATTAATTGCGGTAAGTGTAGGCAGAAGTCCGACCATACCCACAACAGAATTAACAACTGCGTCATTACTGCTGTCTGCTGCAATCTCACAAAGTCCTTCCATTCCTGTAAGAATTTTTATATCTTTTCCGGATAACAGTTCTTTCAGCTCACTATAATATTTATCATCAAAAATACAGGCAGCTTTAACATTGTTTTCTATACACTGCTTTGCTAGAAGTCCTACATTTTGGTTAGCAGCAAGTGCATTTATCTTTATATTATGTTTTCTGGCAACTTCTATTGATTGTGTTCCGATAGATCCCGTCGACCCAAGAATTGAAATATTTTTTTTCATATAATTATATGCCCGTCTGCGGACAAAATACCCGCCTTTCATATATTTTCGCAAAAAAGGGGCTTATCAAGCCCCAGTTAGATTTTACTTGTAGATACTGAAAACAGTAATAAATGCATACAGACAAGGTGCAACAAAGACAACACTGTCAAAACGATCCATAAGTCCGCCATGACCAGGCATAATATTTCCATAGTCTTTTATTCCGCACTGCCTTTTCAGCACTGATGCTGTCAGATCACCTATTGTACCGACAATTGCCAGAAACATTCCCAGCAGACACACTTCAAGGTAATTTACATGTACTGTATAATCTGAAACATTCGGCAGAATCTTTGAATAAGCAAAATTTATAAGCATAAACAGAAGCCCTGTTACAACAATACCGCCGATTAGCCCTTCAACAGTTTTTTTAGGACTTACTTCCGGGCAAAGTTTTCTTTTTCCGAAAAATGTTCCAGCAAAATATGCTCCGGAATCCGCAAGCCATGCACCGCAAAGACCCATGATAAGGTACATCAGACCGTTTGCCTTATCCATATCATGCAGAATTATAAGAGTTGACATTGCATTGCTTATAAGAAGTGTTGAAGCTGTAATAAACATAACTCTATAATATTTCAGAGAATTATGCTGGATAATATATGTCAAAAATATACATGCAATTATAAGAAATGTTACTGGGAAACGGTATTTTAACGCACTTCCGGTTACAAGAAACGGATTTACAAGTGCATATATCATTGCAGGGATACAAGTAAGCCTTAATTTTGTGCATCTGCCTGCTCTGAGAACCTCAAACAGCATTATTGCTGATATCAGTGCTATCGCAATATTAAGTGCAACTGTATTATGCAACATCAGTATGAGAACTGCAATTGCAATTCCGATTGCTGATGAAAGTAGTCTCACTGCCATATTCAGACACCTCCGAATCTTCTTGAACGTTTACTGTATTCAACAAGCGCTTTATCAAGTTCAGCAGGAAGAAAATCCGGCCATAAAACATTTGTAAAATAAAATTCAGCATAGGCTGACTGCCAGATAAGAAAGTTAGAAAGTCTTAATTCTCCGCTTGGTCTTATCATCAGGTCAACATCAGGAACATCGGCTGTATAAAGATACTTTCCGAACATTTCTTCTGTAATATCATCTGAACTTATCTCACCATTTTTTACTTTTTCAGAAAGAAGTTTTGATGCGTGAACAATTTCATCACGTCCACCGTAATTTATTGCCAGAAGCATTGTCATCTGCTTATTGTCCTTGGTGTCATATTCAAGATCGTTCATCTTTTTCTGCAAATCTTCATCAAATATAGATTTATCACCCAGAAACAGTACACGAACATCTTCTCCGATATAGTTTCTTACATCAACTATATACTCTCTGAAAAGTTCTATAATTGCTTTTACCTCATCTTCCGGACGTTTCCAGTTTTCAGTAGAAAAAGCATAAAATGTAATATTTTTTATTCCGATATCCTTACAGTATCTTGCAATCTTTTTAAAAGTTTTTGCACCTTCTCTATGTCCGAATTTTCTCGGAAGAGAACGCTTTTTTGCCCATCTTCCGTTTCCGTCCATGATAAAAGCAATATGCTGCGGAAGATTTTCAGGAAGCGAAACCTGTTCTGTCTGATTTTTTTTACCGAACAAAGCCATATTTCTTCACCGGAATTAAATGCTCATGATTTCTTTTTCTTTTTCAGAAACAAGATTATCTACATTTTTACAGTGCTTATCTGTAATATTCTGAACTTCTTTTTCAAGATCTTTAAGATCATCTTCAGTAATTTCACCGTCTTTTTTAGAAACCTTCAGTGCTTCAAGTGCATCACGTCTTACAGAACGAACAGCAACCTTTGTTTCTTCACCATACTTCTTGATTTCCTTGCAAAGTTCCTTACGTTTTTCTTCTGTTGGCTGAGGGAAAACAAGTCTGATAACCTTGCCGTCATTTGTAGGAGTAATACCAATATCAGATGTCATAATAGCTTTTTCAATAGCTTTAAGTGTGGATATATCCCACGGCTGAATTACAAGTATTCTTGCTTCTGCAACAGAAACAGCCGCCATCTGGTTGATTGGTGTAGGAACACCGTAATAATCAACTACAGCTTTATCAAGAACAGCGGGATTTGCTCTACCAGCTCTGATAGATGCAAATTCACCCTTTAATCTCTCAACGGACTTTGTCATTTTTTCATCTGCTTTTTTAATTCTTTCATTCATGATTTAATTCTCCTTTATAATTGTTCCGATATTTTTGCCCATAACCGCATCATAAATATTATCAGGTCTGCTTAGATCAAATACGAGCAACGGCATATTATTGTCACGACACATAGTTGCCGCAGTACTGTCCATTACACCCAGTTCCTGATTAAGTACATCGCTGAATGTCAGGCTGTCATATTTCTTGGCATCATCATATTTATTAGGGTCTTTATCATAAACACCGTCAACCATAGTCGCCTTGAAAAATACATCAGCTTCAATTTCAACTGCCCTCAAAGCAGCAGCTGTATCTGTTGAGAAGAACGGATTTCCTGTTCCGCATCCAAAAATAACAAGTCTTCCCTTTTTCAGATGCGACATAGCTTTATTTCTAATGTAAGGTTCAGCTACCTGCTGCATGGTAATAGCTGTCTGAACTCTGACATCTACACCCATAGATTCCATTACATCAGCTATTGCAAGAGCATTTATAGTTGTTGCAAGCATACCCATATGATCTGCTCTTGTTCTGTCCATACCGCCACTTGAACGTCCTCTCCAGAAATTTCCGCCGCCTACTACTATACCGATTTCAATTCCTGCATCATAGCATTTTTTTATACTCTTACAAATTTCTGTAATAACCGTATAATCAAGTCCAAACTTTTTTTCACCTGCAAGTGCTTCTCCACTTAATTTTAAAAGTATTCTTTTGTATTTAGGTTCCATTTTTACACCTCTCAAATTATTCTTTTATTATTTTACACTAAAATCACCAATATGTAAAGTAGATTTATAGAAATTTATTGAAAATTATTACACAAATTAAAAGGACGTGAAAAAAACACGCCCTTTTAAATATATATACCATTATAATTTAAAATATTCAATAATATTCTGTGTAGAAGATGCTCCGGTAAACTGACCGGCAACTTTTCCATCTTCAAAAAGAATAAGAGTAGGAATACTCATAATGTTATATTCCCTTGCAATTTCTTCCTGTTCATCAACATTAACTTTGCCGAATTTAATGTCTGTATACATTTCTGACAATTCTTCAAATACAGGACTCATCATTCTGCATGGTCCGCACCACTCAGCCCAGAAATCAATCAGAACTCTGCCTTTGTATTCAAGAACTTCTTCATTAAAATTATCAGTTGTAATTTCTATCATAAAACAGACCTCCCATTTATTTTAACTTCATGAGAAAATTGTTTTCCAGATTTATTATAACCCATTCCGGCATAAAAATCTATGTTTTTTAAAGATTTTCATCCATTTGTCACATTTCTTATGACAATATTATTAAAATTTACCCCAGATTCCTAATATAATAATTATGAAATGAAGTATCATAAATACAGGAATTGTTATATAAAACTTCGGATGTTTTGTTTTATGCCGAAATAATTTCATTCCAGCATATGCTCCGAAACTGCCACCAATAAATGCAATTGTTAAAAGAGTCGCTTCAGGAATTCTCCACTTATGTTTAATTGCCTTTTGCTTATCTGCATAGAATGCTATGAGTGCAGTTATGTTTATTATAATGAGGTATAAAAAAGCCCATTTGTTAAGTAATAATTTTCCGAAAATCCATATAATCTTATTAATTATATCCATATAACTTCCTTTCATTCAAATATATTCCATATAAAAATAGTGCAGCAATAAATAAACTGCTGCACCTTTATTTATTAATATTTATTCTGCATTTTCCCAGTTATGATAAACATTCTGAACGTCATCATTATCTTCAAGATGTTCCAGAAGCAGACCCATTTTCTTAATCTGGTCTTCATCTTCGAGAGTTGTATAAGTCGATGGAATCTGGTCAACTTCAGCAGATACAACCTTATATCCCTTAGATGTCAGTCCTTCTCTCAATGCACCAAGTTCAGATGGCTCACATGAAATCTCAACAACTTCATCTTCAACGGACATATCATCAGCACCAAATTCAAATGCATCGTCCATAAGTGTATCTTCATCTATGCCGTCATTTTCTACAATTACAATACCCTTTTTGGCAAACATAAATGATACGCAACCACTTGTACCAAGGTTTCCACCGAATTTATCGAAATAATGACGTACATCTCCTGCTGTTCTGTTTTTGTTATCTGTAAGGCATTCTACGATAACAGCAACGCCATTAGGACCATAACCTTCATATATCATTGTTTCGTAATTATTCTTATCTCCGCCGCCGGCAGCCTTTTTAATAACTCGTTCTATGTTATCATTCGGTACATTATTTGACTTAGCCTTGGCAATAAGGTCACGAAGCTTGGAATTGCTGTTCGGGTCAGAACCGCCCTCCTTAACACAAACGGTGATTTCACGTCCTATTTTTGTGAAGATTTTACCCTTGGCAGCATCAGTTGCTTCCTTTTTTCTTTTAATATTGTTCCATTTTGAATGTCCTGACATTATAGGTCACACTCCTAAACTAATTTTACAAAATAACAAATTCTTCCATTCCCCATATAATTCTGAAAAGTTCATCAATTCTGTCCTGCCTGTCCAGAAGATAAAGATAGCCAAACAGACATTCCAAAGCAGTTGCTTTTCGATATTCAGCGGCACTTGCGTGCTTGGGAACGGTATTTCCGGTTGCATTCCTTCCTCTTTTAACAATTGAAATTTCCTTATCATCAAGAACCGGCATTATCTTTTCAAGTGCGGCAGCCTGATATGCTGCACAAACTCTTGAAATTTTAAGTGAATGCAATTTTGATACCGGAAGATTTGCCAAAAGAAGAATTTCCTTTCTTACAAGCACTTCATAAACACTGTCGCCAAGAAAAGCCAGTGCAAGCGGACTATAAAGATTTACTTCTCTTTCAGTTAATTGCTGTTTCATCATATTACCTGACATAATCAAATTCAAATCCCATAATATTAACTGTATCGCCTTCGTTGATACCCATATTTTCAAGCTTGTCTATTATGCCGCTTTTACGCAGCACCTGCTGGAAGTACTGCAATGACGAATAATCATCCATATCCAAAGTACGCATAACAGGTTCAAGCCATTTAGCATCAACATAGTAAACACCGTCTTCTGTTTCAACCTCAAATTTGGTATTTGACAATGCCTTTTCTTCAATTTCTTCCTGAGTAATCGGCTCAGGTTTATATTCCTTAACAGGCGGAAGCTTTTCAAGTTCTTCAGCAACTGCGTTCATCAGTTCTTTTGTTCCCTGAGTTGTTGCAGCGGAAATTGCGAAAAACTTCATACCTTTTGTTTCAATAAATTCTTTTAAACGTGTGATTTGTTCTTCATCAGCCATATCACACTTGTTTGCCGCAACTATCTGTGGACACTCAGCAAGGTCTTCACTGAAATTTTTCAGTTCACCATTGATTATATCAAAATCATCAATCGGGTCACGACCCTCAGTTCCGGAAACATCAAGAACGTGAACGATAAGCCTGCATCGTTCAACGTGCCTTAGAAATTCATGTCCAAGACCAACACCATCACTTGCGCCTTCAATCAGTCCCGGAATGTCAGCCATTACAAATGATTTTTCTTCACTTACCCTTACAACTCCGAGAACTGGTGTAAGTGTTGTAAAATGATAATTTGCAATTTTTGGCTTAGCGGCACTTACAGCTGAAATAAGTGTGGATTTTCCTACATTTGGAAATCCAACAAGACCAACATCAGCAATGAGCTTCAGTTCCAGACTGACTTCAAATTCTTCTCCGGGATATCCAGGTTTTGCAAATCGTGGAATCTGACGTGTGGATGTTGCAAAATTACAGTTTCCACGTCCGCCGTTTCCGCCCTTAGCGAGTATCTGGGGTTCATCAGTAGAAACATCAGCCATAATGCGTCCTGTTTCTGAATTTCTGACAATTGTTCCTCTTGGAACTTTTATGATAAGATCAGGCGCACTCTTGCCAGTGCAGCGTTTTGCACCACCGTTTTCACCATTCTGAGCTACATATTTTCTTTTATATCTGAAATCTATAAGAGATGAAAAATTATCATCAGCAACAAATATTACATCTCCGCCTTTACCACCGTTTCCTCCGTCGGGACCTCCGGCAGCTACATATTTTTCTCTGTGAAATGATATCGCACCATCTCCGCCGTTTCCGGCTTTAATTTTTATTTTTGCCTTATCAACAAACATTTTTCACCTCATATATTTTCGTACTGATTTTGTATGAGCCTTATATAACAAAATCCCAAGCTAAGAAAGCCCGGGATTTTAAATTAACCGAAGTTAATCAATTACTGTTCTGCGTAAACGCTAACCTTCTTGCGGTCACGTCCAACACGTTCAAACTTTACTCTGCCGTCAACCTTAGCAAATAATGTATCATCAGAACCGATACCTACACCCTCACCCGGATGAATATGTGTACCTCTCTGGCGAACCAAAATATTACCTGCAACTACAAACTGACCGTCAGCTCTCTTAACACCAAGTCTCTTGGATTCTGAATCACGGCCGTTCTTTGTAGAACCTGAACCCTTTTTATGAGCAAAGAACTGCATACTGATCTTAAGCATATCTTACACCTCCGTAAATTTCAACTTTATTGTTCCGTTAAATTCCCCTGAAATTTCCTTTATCTGCATTTGCAGACCGCTATAAAGCTTTGAAAGAATTTCATCTTCAGGAAAATCAGTTTTTAAAGCAACAGTATCTCCATAAGCTGAAACGTCAGCTTTATAACCAAATATTTCAGTTATAAGATTTGCAGTCATCATAACTGCCGATGACACACTTGCACAAACAATATCTTTGCCGATATCATCATAACCAGCGTGCCCTGAAACTTTAAAACCAGTGATATTGCCGTTTTTCTTTAAAAATTCAGCAACAATCATAAATTATGCCTTGATAGCTTCGATTTTTACCTGTGTGTAAGGCTGTCTGTGACCCTGCTTCTTCTTTTCGCCCTTCTTTGGCTTGTAAGTGAAAACAGTAATTTTCTTAGCCTTGCCGTTCTTCAAAACCTTAGCTTCAACTACAGCATTTTCAACATATGGAGCACCAACTGTAAGACCATTGTCTGTTCCTACTGCTACTACCTTGTCGAAATTTACTGTCTGTTCAGCTTCAACGTTAAGCTTTTCAATAAAGAGTGTATCTCCCTCTTTTACCTGATACTGCTTACCGCCTGTTTCAATAACTGCGTACATTTCCGGCACCTGCCTTTTCTATAAAACTCGCTGCGTTACGGTGCTGCCAAAGCACAGCTTCAAAACCGTACACATGCGGCTAAATTGTATTTTATCATATATTCCGGGATTTGTCAAGTTTTTTTTATAAATTTTCAGTGATGTAATATAGTAAAACTTGACACCATAACCTCAAAGGAATAAAATAGGAAAAAAATGGAAGAAAAGGAATGTCAGAAAATAAACAATATGAAAATGAGTACAAAGTGCAGGCAGTAAAGCTTGCCAAAAAACAGGGGCTGCAAATGTAGCAAAAGAACTTCAAATAGAGGAAGAAGATCCGAAAATTATACGATTGAAGCATTAAAAACAATGGTCTGGCGATATTTCATGAGCTACTGGAGCAACCGCAGAATCTGCTCGGCGATCGGTGGTATTCCACCAGCTGTAAAACGGCACAGGTTCTATTCTACTTTGGCTATCGCTGCTTAACTTCAAAATCCTTGCGGTTAATGTGTCAAGTGTTATTGATAATTTCATTATGAAACCTTGCGGCGAAATACTTAAACCACCCTTTGACATTAATCACACTGCCGATGAACTGGATTCTCTTATTTCTCTCATCAAATCATTCGATGAAGAAATCCGTGTTGTTATGGAGGATACGGGTCACTATCATCTTCCTGTTGCGACCTATTTATCTTCTCACAACATTTTTATATGCTGTGTAAATGCCTTGCGTATGAAGAAATTCTGCTCGCAAAGCATAAGATGTGTGAAAACCGATAAAATTGATTCGATTAAAATTGCATCATTCGGCATCACTTACTGGTCGGAACTAATCAAAGCTTACGAAGCTCCCAATACATATGATGAACTTCGTTTTCTTGCACATCAGTATTATCAGGTTACAGGTATGCTTGTTAAATCAAAGGTGAACTTCTCCAATCTTCTTGACCAAGTTATGCCTAAAATCAATGCGAAAATCACAAGCTGACCGAGTTTGTCAGTCGATATATTCATTTTCAGAATATTCTCGATATGGGAGAAAGGAAATTTACATCTGATTACTGCAAATGGGCAAAGAAAAAGGGATACCGCTTAAACGAGCGTAAGGCAGCAGAAATCTTTGCCCTTGCTCAAAACGGTATCCCTACACTTCCTAACTCCCAATCCGTCAAATCTGTTGTCAAGGAAATAGATTGCATTGGTGATATACACGCTCCACGTATCATTGCTGAAATTGGCGATGTACGCAAATTCAAAAACAAGCACTCTCTCATTGCCTATGCAGGTATTGACGCTCCGTCGTATCAGTCGGGTGCATTCCACGCTTCTAAGCGTCATATATCCAAGCGTGGAAACAGTTATCTGCGAAAAACAGGCTACGAGATTATGCAATCCTTAATCAAACACAAACCTGCCGACAACGCTGTCTATGACTTTATTCAGAAAAAACGCAGTGAAGGTAAATGCGGCAAAGAAGCAATGATTGCGGGGCTTAACAATTCCTTCGGGTTTACTACGGCAAGGTTATGGAGCTTTACTCCGAACATTGATTGTAGTCTCAAGTACATAATCATCAGGCGTTTGAATACTTCCTTCAAACGTCAGCTTTGCTATATCATTTTTTTCCTTTGCTTCTTTTCTCAACTTTGTTCATTTTGCCTATTGATTTTTCTTAGCAGGTTTCTTTTTTAATACTTAAATTATTCGAACTGCTTAACAGAATAATTACCATTATAATAAGAAATAGTGAAGGAACAGGGGAATATTTGTTTTCAGATACTGTTTTCAGCCCAGTTGAACAGGAATTGGATATGTCTGAAAAATGCATGAGAAGTCGGCATGCGATTCCTGAAACAAATGAACTTATAAGACGATATTTTATAAAAGAAGAAATACTGAAAAAGTCACTGCTCAATGCCATGACTTGCATAAGTACACATATTCCGCCAAAAGAAAGTAAAAAAGAAATAACAGGCAGAAGGTACGGATTCATGGTTGGAAAATTGATGATATTACTTATTTCAAGTGAAGACATAACAATATTTTCAGCAATATTTGTATTTATGCTGAAACATGAACTTAATAATATGGAGATTGCTTGTATTACACCTGTGTATTTAAGTATACTGCAAAATCCATTGAATGCAACAATCATAATGCACATCTGCATCATTGCTCCTGATGCAGACCGTATGGAAGATATCACAGTATTTGTTTTAAGAGAAAAAATCATTTTGGAATTACAATTTAATTTTTCTTTTGATGTAAAAGCTGATATAAGCGCAGATATAATATTTCCGGATAAAATGGAAAGGAAAATAATAACACAGGTATTGGTATCCGGGTATAAAACAGCAGTTACAGTTCCGGAAATAAATGCCGGGCCGCTTGAAAAGCAGAAACAGCTCATTCTCCTTGCCTGACTGAATGTAAGTTCACCGTTTTGGTATGTGTCGCCTATCATCTTGATTCCTGTAGGATATCCTGATATCATGCTTAAAAGGAATATGGCGAATCCTTCGGGTGGAATTCTGAAAAGCTTTTCAGATATTATTCTGAAAGGATACCCTAATATTCTGTGCAGTCCTGATGAGGCCATCACGGAAGAAAGACACATAAACATGAACATAGAAGGTATTATGATACTGAAACATCTGTTGACCGATTCAGTAATGCTTGTGCTGATAATTTCAGGAAATTTAAGGCAGAAGTACGTTAATATAAGAACTGATGAAGAAAAAAAGAAAACTTTTATTTTACTGATCATGATAAACTCCTGTTAGGATATAAAAATAAATCTGTAAAATAATATGCCGGAAGGAATCAGGGATATTACTGAAATTTTCATAATATAATTGTTATATAAAAAATCATTTTAAGAAACGGAGAAAAAAATGTCCCGAAAAATTATTGAAAAAGGAAAACGTCTTGTATATACAGACTCCCAAATACAGATTACAGGCAATCATGAAGTGCTGATTGAAAACTGCAAGAAAATACTTGAATATAATGACATATTTATAAAGGTTAAGACATGGGATCTTACAGTACAGGTATGGGGAAGCGGTTTGAAAGTAAATGATTTTGGCTCAAATGGTGTATATGTTTATGGAAAAATACAGTCGGTAGAACTTGCAGAAAACAGGTGATTATATGCTAAAAAATATAAGAGGTATCATTGATTTTAAAGTAAGTGGCGAAAATGTGTATAAATTTATTAATGGCATAAGGGATAAGCATATTGTATGTACTTCGCAGCAATGCAGAGAGGGATGCTTTTACGGACAGATATACAGACGTGATGAAAAAAAGGTAGAAGATATTGCAGATGAAACAGGGGTGAACATTGCGTTTACTGACCGGCATGGGTTCAGATTTAAAGCCATGAGATATCGTTTCAGATTCGGTATTATTCTTGGTATTATAATTACATTCGGATTTGTTTTTTACTGTTCAAATATAGTGGTGTCAATTGAAGTATGCGGAAATAATGAAATTACCCGGGAGCAGGTTATTTCCGCACTTGCAGATATAGGAATTTATAAAGGAAGGTTTATTCCGGATATAAATTTCCATAGCTGTGAGCAGAAACTTCGTCTTAGTATTCCGGATATTGCATGGACGGGTATACGTCATACGGGGAGCAGGATAGTAGTAGATGTAACAGAGGTGACAGCTCCGCCGGAAATGATACTTGATGATGTTCCATGTAATATTGTTTCTGCAAAGGATGCACAGCTTATATATGCTGATGTGTATGCCGGACATCTTATGAAAAAAATTGGTGACGGAATAAAAAAGGGTGATATAATAATAAGCGGAACAGTTGAAGATGAAAAAGGAAATATATTAAAAAAACATGCCATGGGTAAAGTAATCGGTATTTATAATGAGGAAATAACTTTCACCCAGCCGTTTGAAGAGTCTGGGCAGGTGTATACAGGAAGTGAAGTAGATAAGAAATATTTATATTTCTTCGGATACAGAATCCCGTTATTTTTTGATGATACGGAGCCGGAAACATATGATTATTCTGAAAGTGTAAATAACTTTGTTTTTCTTGGAAGGGAAATTCCTCTGGGGATAGTTAATACAGAATATAATCCGTTTACATATGATACAGTTACATATTCTGAGGATGAAGCGGATAAAATACTAGAACAGAAAACGTCACTTCATGAAAAGAATTTCTATGACAGTAAGGGTATAAAGGTTCTTGACAGAGAAATAGAAAAGAATATCAAAAAAGATTGCATGGAATATAAAATAATATACAGGCTTGAGGGAAATATAGGAACTGACTATGAGATTTACGTTGACAGATAATAATGCTGAAAATTATAAAAATGTAGGCTTGTAATAAAAGAGTAACAGTTAATAAAAAAGAGAAGCGGAAAAGTCAAACTTTTGTTACATTTAAGTTGCGAAGATAAAAGTATAATGTTCACACAGAAAATATAATTATTTTCCTATGCACCCTCTTAACTGAAAATCTCCTGCCAAATTGACAAACATACATTAAAAAAGCAAAGGGCAAATAATTTTCACTTGACATCCAAAGATTTTTATGGTAAAATTATTAAGGTTTTATAAGTTATTTTATATTTCCTTGATAATTTGCTTGTGTAGCACAGCTGGTAGTGCAGCTCATTCGTAATGAGCAGGTCG
>OLWA01001264.1_pt1 | contig 26864 bp, 27 predicted proteins | sample 1673251 | NCBI WGS metagenome assembly OLWA01 (sample SAMEA3178937, study PRJEB25190) | human gut metagenome | biome: human gut; feature: human-associated habitat; material: faeces | place: Austria | collected 2013 | reverse complement strand
ATTTGATCCGATTCGAGGCGGGCTTTGCCCCCTCGAGCTCCCCCTGTAATGCGGAGGATTGCACACGCCGGGGGATTTATCGACAAGCAGAGAACTGTCCGTTTTTCGGGACAGTTCTTTTGGTATGCTGGGTACAGTCAAGGGAAGAAACGAAGATTTTTATACAGGAGGTGCCCTATGCACAAGTTTTTTGATTATCTGATCCCCGATCTGCCGGTGAACACCATCGGCGAGCTGGCAGGCTACATCCGCAGATTTGCCGCGCTGTTCAGCGGCGGCGTACCGGTGGAGGGACGTATGGGCACCGTGGGCTTCTGCGCCACGGCGCAGCCCTCCGGGGACGTGCGCGTTCACTGGGTACAGGTGGAGCACCAGCGGATACCGGTGGACGCCACCGTGTAACGCGCACTGGGGGCGCGGGGAGACGGAGGCGCGTCTCCCCGCTTTCTCACGTTTTCCGGGTTTTCCGGAAAATGAGGCATTGCGTCACCGGCGGGAAAGGAGTATAATAGGAGTCGAATTTTGACGAGGAGGTGAACGGCGTGATCGTGCTGGATCTGGAGTGGAACCAGCCCTTTGGGGGGCGGCGCATGGAGGAGATCATCCAGATCGGCGCCGTGCGTCTGGCGGAGCCGGGCGGCGCGGTGCAGGATTGGTTCAATATGCACGTGAAGCCGGTCATCTATCCGAAGCTGTCGCCGGTGGCGCGGAAGCTGCCGGAGTCGGCGCAGGCACTGACGGCGGACGTGTGCTTTCCCGAGGCGTATCAGGCGTTTCTGGACTGGTGCGGCGGCGACACCCTATGGGCGGAGTGGGGCGCGCAGGATCACGGCGTGCTTGCCGCCAACGCCGCCTACTGGAAGCTGCCACCGCCGCCGGTCACCGCCTGCATCGACTTGCAGGCAGCCTTCGGCCGGACGCTGGGCATCGGGCTGGGTCGTCGCATGGCGTTGGAGCACGCGGCGGAATACTGCGGGCTGCCGCTGATCTATGAGTTCCACAACGCGCTGTATGACGCGCTGTACGCCGCGCTGGTGACGGCGTGGATGACGAAGGACGCCATCGTTGCCGTTGCGCCGAAGCAGCTGGGCACGTCGCGCCACCGCCGCCGCGGCGTGAAGTTCAGCCGCGTGGAGTACCCCAAGCAGCCGCGGCAGAGATTGCAGCCGCTGCTGACGCGGGAGCAGGTGCTCAACAGCCGAGAGGCGCGGTTCGTGCCCTGTCCCCTGTGCCATGCCCCCGGCGCGGTGGAGGAGTGGTACCCGCAGGACAGCGTGTACTACGGCACCTTCCGCTGCGAGGAGCACGGGCGGTTCCCGGTGCGGATGTCCGTTACCCTGCGGCCGGACGGCACGTGGCAGGGACGCCGGGTGGTACCGGCACTGACGGAGCCGGAGCGTTCCGCCTTTGCCGCCGCCCGGGAGAATGAGCCGTTCCGCTGCCGCCACGAGAAAACGAAGCGGAAAAAACGCCGCCGCCGCAAGAAAAAGGAATGAGAAAACGTCAACGCCCCCATCGGCAGAGTGCCGGTGGGGGCGTTTTTGTGCCGCCGAGGCAGGGGTGGACCTCGGCGACCCGTACAGCGAAGCCGTACCTTTACGGGCGTCTTTGAAAAAAGCCGGCTGCGGAGAGCGCATCAGGGGGGGCGATACGCAAGTCTCGCAGCCGACCTGTCATGCGGCCGGATGACCGCTTAGACACCGTGGCTTTGCGTCTCAGTCTTTCGGCTGATTTGCCAAGACCTAACGAACTTAACCGCATTATACCGCGTGAAAAGTGTCAAGTCAAGGGGCTTTGACGAAAAAACGAGGATATTTTGACGCGTTTGGGTCAAAGCTCCTCGATGCTGTCGCGTACCTGACAGCAGATGGACTCCACGGCGGGGTACAGGGCGCGGGCACTGTCCATGTCCCCGGCGCGGAGTGCTTCCGTCAAGGCGGACGATGCCTCCTGCATCCGCAGCAGCCCCATGTTGGCCGCCACGCCCTTGAGGGTGTGGGCGGCGCGGAAGGCGCACGTCACATCTCCGGCACTCATGGCGGCGCGGAGCATGGCGAAGGTGTCGTCCCCCGCCAGCAGCTGCAAAAACCGCTCCACACGCTCCTCCCCGCCCAGACGGGCGACGGTGCCAGCCAGATCTCCGCCGGCCTCCCGATATAATCTCTCCAATGTCATGCTCTCTTTTTCCTCCCAATACAATCCGCAATGATCTGCGCCATGCGGCCGCGCTCCAAGGGCTTCGGTATGTGCGCGTCCATACCCGCCTCCGTACAAGCCGCCACGTCCTCGGCGAACAGGTTGGCGGTCATGGCGATGATGGGTACATCCGCGTCCGGGCGATCCATGGCGCGGATGATCCGCGTGGCGGTAAGCCCGTCCATCTCCGGCATCATCACGTCCATGAGCACCGCGTCGTAGGTGTACGGCGGCGAGGCGGCGAAGGCGTCCACCGCCTCGCGTCCGTCACGCGCCTCGGTGACGGAGGCTCCCGCGTCCCTGAGCATATAGACCGCCAGCTCGCGGTTCAGGTCGTTGTCCTCCACCACCAGCAGGCGGCAGCCGTCAATAGACGCGCTCTCGCGGGCTTTCGGTGGCTGCACCGTTTCCCGGTGCAGGGGCATGACGATGTCGAAGCGGGTGCCCTTGCCCTTGGCACTGTCCACGGAGATGGTGCCGCCCTTTTCGTCCACGATGCGCTTGACCACCGCCAGACCCAGCCCCACGCCGACACCGACGGTGCCGCCGACGGTGTCGCCCGTATCCTCACGGGCATACGCCTCGAACATACGGCGTTGGAATTCCTCGCTCATGCCCACGCCGTCGTCCTGACAGGTGAAGCGGAGACGGCACACGCCGTCGCTGTCCTCCTGCTCGCGGAAGGTGCAGCGCACCTGTCCGCCGGGGCAGCTGTATTTGATGGCGTTGCCGATGATGTTCTGGCAGACCTGGCGCAGATAGAGGGGGTTGCCGGTGAAGCCGTCGTGCTCCAGCAGAAGCTCCGGCTCCGCCAGCACCACGCCGACCGCCTTCGCCTGCTCCCGCGCCAGCAGCAGCACGTCGCCCAGCTCCGCCGACAGGCTGAAGGGCGTTTGCGCTTCCAACGCCGCTTTTTCCTCCGGGCGGTTCAGCGTCAGCACGTCGTTCACCAGCTCCAGAAGGTAGCGGGAGGCGGTCTGCGCCTTGCTGCGGCACTCCTGGATCTGTGCGCGGTTGTCCGGCTCCCGCCCGATGATCTCCAGCATACCCATGATGATGTTGATGGGGGTGCGGATGTCGTGGCTCATGCTGCGGAGGAAGTCGGTTTTCGCCTGATCCGCCGCGGTGGCGCGGCGTACCTCCTCCTCCAGACGGTGCTGGTAGTCCTCCTCGCGACGCTTGCGCTCCTGCGTGGTGCGGAGCACCAGCAGCGTCGCAAAGACCGCCGCCAGCGCGTAGACGCCGAAGGAGGAGATCATCATGTTCTTGCCCTGTTCGAACACGTATTCATAGGGGAGGAACACGTACAGGCTGTACTGCTGGTATTGCTTCCGTGCACCGAAGAACGTGCCGTCTGCGCGGAGCTGGGTCAGCTCGCTGCCCACGGAGGGGGAGGATTCCAGCGCATGGATGAGGGGCACCTCGTCCACCGGCAGGTTCCACTGCTCCGCCACGCTGCTGCCCACCACGCGCTCGCCGTCGGTGATGTAGGTGTAGACCTTGTCGTTGAGCAGCGTCTCGTAGCCCGCCAGCAGGCTTTCGATGGACGCACGGTAGGAGGCGATGATCGTGCTGGACTGGAGGCGGACGCAGAAGATGACGCCGGGATTTTCGACGCGCGACACGGCCGCTATGTCGTACACTGCGCCGTCACGGGTCAGGCGGCGGGTGAAGATCTTCTCCGGATAGTCCATGACGGAGCGGATCGCCTCGCTGGTGTAGTAATCGCTCCAGTCCATGTCCGCGCCGGAGCTGAACTCGATCTCCAGATCCTTGTCCAGCACCAGCACGCAGCTTACGCGCTGACGCTGGGCGTACCGCGCCAGCTCCTCGTTGGAGCGGTTCTGCCCCACCAGACCCTCACGCTCCGCCACCTCCTGCGCCTGCTCCGTCAGCCGCACGAGGCTCTTCAGCCGGTCGGCGGCGACGGTGTCGCGGTAGCTGATGCACTGGTTTTGCAGATATTGCAGCGTCCGCTGGGCGGTCTGCTGAGCGTTGCGGATGCTGCTGTTGCCGCCGATGAGTGCCGTGACCGCCACCACAAAGACGCCCAGCACCAGCATGAGCACCCAGATACATTTGTTGGAAAACTTATTGCCCATGGGTCAACCCCGCTAAAGCCGCCTGTGCGTCCACGCCGTAGCTCTCCAGAATGGCGGCCACGGTGCCGTCCGCCACCAGCTCGTGCAGCATTTCGTCCAGAGCCTCCGCTCTGCCGCTGCCGTCGTCCTTATAGAACGCCGCGCCCAGACCTGCCCGCAGCAGACCCGGCTCCAGCACCCGGTATTCCCCGGCGCGTCCGGCGATGAAGGTGAGGTACGCCGTCTCGTGTCCGGCGCAGGCGTCCACATAGTCTTTATCCAGCGCGGCGAACACGTCCACCGTGTCGGCAAAGCAGTACACGCTGTCCACCTGCTCCACGCCGGGCACCTGATGCTTCAGAAACAGCTCCTCCGGCTTGGAGGAGCCTTGCACGGCGATGCGCTTGCCGTTCAGGTCGCCAAGACCGTAAATGTCGCTGGACGCCTGCACTATGACCACCTGACGGCTGTACATATACGGTCCCGCCCAGCGGTAGCGATCCTCTCTGCCGTTCATGGAGAAGCTGCCCCAGAGGCAGTCCACGTCGCCGCGTTCCAGAAGGGCGTCCTTATCCTGCCAGTTGATTTTTTGGAAGCTCGCCGTCCAGCCCAGTCTCTCGCAGGCGGCGGTGGCGATCTCCACGTCGATACCGGCGAACTCGCCGTTTTCGTCCAGATAGAAGTATGGCTCGTAGTTGTCGCTGCCCACGGTCAGCACCGGCAGGGCTTCGCCGTCCGTGTCCGGCACCGGCTGCCCGCAGGCGCACAGTGCCGCGCAGCACAGCGACAGCAGCGCAGATGCAGCGCGTTTTGCGTAGTTTTTCATTCCGCTCCTCCTGCGGTGTAGACCTCGTGGCGCAGAGCGTCCTGGATGTCCTGTAAGCACTCCACCAGCAGCGGGTCGAAGGCTCCGCACTCGCCGCGGCGGATCATGTCCATCGCCCGCTCCGGGGAGAAAGCGTCCTTATAGGCGCGGCGGGACACCAGCGCGTCGTAGGCGTCCGCCAGACTCACCACCTGCGCGCTGAGGGGGATCTCGTCCCCCTGCAAGCCGTCGGGATAGCCCCTGCCGTCCACGCGCTCGTGGTGCCAGCGGCAAATATCCGCCGCGATCTCCACCAGCGGCTCGCCGGTGTAGTCCTTCATGCTACGCAGGAGGTTCTCGCCGATGGTGGTGTGGGTTTTGACGATGTCAAATTCCTCCGGCGTCAAGGGACCGGGCTTGCGGAGCAGTGCGTCCGGAACGCCCATCTTCCCCACATCGTGGAACATTCCCGCCGCCGCGATGCGGCGGCACTCTCGGCGGGTGAAGGCGTATTTGTCCGTGCGCTCCATGAGACGGTATAAAAGCCGCTCCGTCACCAGCTGCACGTGACGCCCGTGCTCCATGCCCTCGCCGTTGCGGTAGCCCATGACGCGGGAGAACACGTTGGCAGCCACGCTGACGGTGTGCTCCTGCCGGTGCAGCTGCTGCGCCATGACCGCCATGAGCCGCCGCTGCCGCGCATACAGCTTTACGGTGTTCATGGTGCGCTGGCGCACCACCTTTATATCGAAGGGTCGCTCAATGTAGTCCACAACGCCCATATCGTATGCAAGGCGCACATGATCCTCGGAGCCGTCCGCCGTGATGACGATAACGGGGATGCGGTCGATAAGACCCTGACGGTTCATCTCCTCCAGCACTTGCAGGCCGTCCATCACCGGCATGATCATGTCCAGCAGCACCAGCGCGATCTCGCTGCCGTGGAGGGACAGCTGCTCCATACACTCGCTGCCGTTGGCGGATTCCAGAATGGTGAAGTCCTCCTCCAGCATTTCCCGGAGCAGCCGGCGGTTCAGGGCGGAGTCGTCCACCACGAGGATCTTCTCCTTGCCGCTCTCCGTGTTCTCCACGGGGGAGCTTTCCGTCACCACGGCGTCCTTCGTCCGCTTGGCACGGTACATGAGGCGATCCGCCCGCTGCACCGCGCTGGAGACCGTCTCCTGCTCGGCGATGACGCAGCCGATGCTGGCGGTGGGGTGCTGCTCCTGCTCGCAGGCAAGGATGCAGACGGAGTGGAGCTGCCGCTGGATCTTACTGAGCTGCTCGTTGAACTCGCTTTCGGTGATCTGGGGCACCAGCAGCAAAAACTCGTCGCCGCCGTAGCGCACCAGTGAGCCGCGCTCTCCCACCACGGCGTGCACCACCTCGGCGATGGTACGCAGGGCGGCGTCGCCCGCCCCGTGGCCGTACAGATCGTTGAACAGCTTCAGGTCGTCCATGTCGATGATGGCGACGCCGCCGTTGAATATCTCGCCCGCCATATCCCGCTCGTAGTGGCTGCGGTTCAGCGCGCCGGTGAGGGCGTCCACCTCCTGCGCCTGGGTGTCCCGCCCGGAGATGACCAGCGTGTTGCTGTCCACAAGGTCGATGCGGACATCGTACTGCCGGTAGCCCATACCGCTCTGCCGGAAGCGCAGGCGGAAGCTCTTGTCCCGCTGCTGCTCCGTGAAGAAGCGGCGAAGGTTGTCGTTGGTGAGGTAGTGCACCCACGCGCCGCGCTCGGCGATGATGCTGCCCTTGCTCCGCAGCGCGTCACTGAGCGCGTCTACGGTGTACCACCGGCTGCCCGCCAGCTCCGGGGCGATCTCGGAGCGGCGGACACGGAGCTTCTCCCGCCGCCTGTCGTATTCACAAACAAAATCACAGATGGGCAGCAGAGCGGCGATGAAGCCTTCCCGTTCCATGGAGATGCACCGTCCTTTCCATCTACTAATCAAGTTACATTATAGCACCGCGGCGGCATATTGCAACGGTTTTCCACGCAAAATCCCACTATCCGCAGGGGAAACGGAAAGCCCCGCGGCGGTATGTACCGCTGCGGGGCGTATCGGTGGGGGAGCTGAACGCTGCTTGACCGGCGCAGGCTTAATAGCTGCCCAGATCGGCACTGGCGTCGCCCTCGACGCTCTTGCCGAACTCGTAGTCGTTGCCGGGGAGGACGGCGTTCAGAATGACGCCCGCCAGAGCGGCGATCGCCAGACCGGTCAGGGTGATGTCCGCACTGCCCACGGTGAAGGTGATGCCGCCGGTGGAGGCGAAGCCCAGACCGCACACGAAGATAACGGCGGCGATGATGAGGTTGCGGGACTTGGTAAGATCCACGCGGTTCTCCACCACGTTGCGGACGCCCACGGCGGAGATCATACCGTACAGGACGAAGCTGACGCCGCCCACGATGGCGGTGGGGATGGAGTTCACCAGCGCGTCAAACTTGGGGGAGAAGCTGAGGATGATGGCGTACAGAGCCGCCAGACGGATGACCCGGGGGTCGTACACACGGCTCAGAGCCAGCACGCCGGTGTTCTCGCCGTAGGTGGTGTTGGCAGGGCCGCCGAACATACCGGCGAAGGCGGTGGCAAGACCGTCGCCCAGCAGGGTGCGGTGCAGGCCGGGATCTTCAATGAAGTTCCTGCCGGTGGTGGAGGAGATGGCGGAGACGTCGCCGATGTGCTCCATCATGGCGGCGATGGCGATGGGTGCCATGACGAGGATGGAGGTCACGTCGAACTTGGCGAGGACGAACTTTTGCAGACCCACGAAGTCGGCACTCTTGACAGAGGCGAAGTTGATCAGGGGCTGCATGACGCCGTCAGCGTCCGGCAGCTTCGCGCCGCAGGCGGTGGCGATCAGTGCCACGATGTACGCGCCCACCACGCCCAGCAGAATGGGGATGATCTTGACCATGCCCTTACCCCAGATGTTGGCGACGATGATGATGGCGATAGCCACCAGAGCCAGCCACCAGCAGGTGGAGGCGTTTGCCGCGGCGGTGCCGGAGAGGTTCAGACCGATGAGGATGATGATGGGGCCGGTGACGATGGGGGGGAAGAAGCGCATGACCTTCTTGGCACCCACCAGCTTGAACAGCAGTGCCAGCACCAGGTACAGAAGACCCGCGATGACCACGCCGCCCAGCGCGTAGGGCAGCTTCTCCTCGCCGGTCATGGAGGCGAACTTGCCGCTGTCCAGATTGGCTACCGCCTGGAAGCCGCCCAGGAAGGCGAAGGAGGAGCCAAGGAAGGCGGGCACCTTGAACTTGGTGCACAGGTGGAACAGCAGCGTGCCGACACCGGCAAACAGCAGCGTCGTCTGGATGGACAGGGGCAGACCGTAGCCCGTCACCAGAATGGGCACCAGCACCGTGGCACCGAACATGGCGAACAGGTGCTGCAGACCCAGCAGCAGCATCCGGGGCGTGCCCAGCTCGCGGGCATCGTAGATGGCGTCTTGTCCTAATTTCTTGTTCATGTGTAGATTCCTCTCTTTCTCGTTCTCGTTCTTCCGTATATGTGGATGGTGACTTACAGACAGCCCAAAAAAATGACCGGCGAAAACACCGGTCAAATGGAAACACTATTAAAAATGAAAATGGAAACAGTGGGAGACGCCATCCGCTTTTTCGTCATCGTGTGCACGCAGGTCATGGCCGTTCCTCCTCTCGTTTTTCCTGCCTATTATACGGGGCGCGGCGGCAAAATGCAATACATTTCTGCGCCAAGATTGTCCGGGGTTTTCAGAAGGCGGTTTGGAGGTATTGCACAACGTCATTCCTCCTGCTTATGGGGAGCCGCCGCCAGCTGGAGCCGCCGTCCCAGCACCGGGCACACGCCCGCCGCCACGATTATCTTCAGCGCGTCGCCGGGCAGGTAGGGGATCATGCCGCTCCAGAGTATGGCGCGGACGGTCATCCCCTTGTGCATATACAGGTTCAGAATACCGCCCATGTACGGCAGCCCGATGGCGTACAGCACCGCCAGACCCGCCAGAGCCGCCAACGCCATGCGCTTGGGGTCGTCAAACCGCTGGGCGGAAATGGCTCCCACCACCCACGCCGCCGGGATCAGTCCCAGCAGGAAGCCGAAGGTGGGCTGGAAAACGTACCCCAGCCCGCCGCCCATGGTGAAGATGGGCAGCCCCACCAAGCCCAGCAGGACGTAGAGAAGCTGGCTCAAGGCTCCCCATTTCCGCCCCAAAAGAAGCCCCGCCATGGCGGTAAACAGGTATTGCAGCGTCACGGAGCTGTACCCCATGGGGATACGCAGAAACGCCCCCACCGCCGTCAGCGCGGCGAAGAGTGCCGTGTAGATCATATTCTTCGTATTGTTCATAAAAAGCTCCTCCGTGGCGGTGAAACGCCGAAAATCGCACTTAATAGTAGCAAATAACTTCCCCTATGTCAACTATTTACAAACGGCGGAGACAGTGCTACAATGTTTGTTCGAGAATGAGAGGAGGCGGTGCGCGTGGCATGGGACATCCTGCGGAGGGAGACGGTGGATTCCACGAATAACGTCTGCAAGGCTCTTGCGGCGCAGGGAGCCTCCGATACGGCGGTCATCGCCGGCGCACAGACTGCCGGCAAGGGGCGGCTGGGCCGCGCCTTCCAATCGCCCCCCGGCGGGCTGTATCTCTCCGCCCTGTGGCGGGGCTGTCCGGCGGAGAGGCTGTTCTGCGTCACCCCCATGGCCGCCGTGGCGGTCTGCCGCGCCGTGGAGTCCGTCTGCGGCGGAGTGTGCGGCATAAAATGGTGCAACGACGTGGTGCTGGGCGGAAGGAAGCTGTGCGGGATATTGACGGAAGCCTCCCTGCTGCCCGACGGCAGCGCGGAGTGGCTGGTGGTGGGTGTCGGCGTGAACGTGGGGCAGAGAGAGTTCCCCGGCGACATCGCGGAGATCGCCACATCCCTTGCGCTGCAAGGGCTTTCGGCGTCCACGGACGCGCTGGCACAGGCGATATTGGAGCAGCTGACCGCTCTGCGGGGAGCGTTGGACGACCCTGCGGAGTGGCTGGAGGCGTACCGGGCGCGGTGCGTGACCGTCGGCAGGCGCGTGGAGGTGCAGCGGCGGGGCGCATCCCGCCGCGGGACAGCACTGGACGTGGACGACCGGTTCGGTCTGGTGGTGCGGTACGAAAACGGAGAGACGGAGACGATACGCAGCGGCGAGGTGTCGGTGCGCGGTCTGTGCGGATATATCGAATGAGGAGATCGCTGTTATGAACGGGAAATTGCTGGGACAGCTGTTCCTCACCTTCGCCAAGGTGGGGGTCATGACCTTCGGCGGCGGCATGGCCATGCTGCCCATCCTCCAGCGTGAGGTGGTGGAGGACAGAGGCTGGGCAAGCGACGAGGAGCTGGTGGATTACTTCGCCATCGGGCAGTGTACGCCGGGCATTATCGCGGTGAACACCGCCACCTTTGTGGGGCAGAAGCAGGCCGGGGTGCTGGGCGGTATCATCGCCACGCTGGGTATCGTGTTCCCATCGCTGCTCATTATCACGGCTCTGGCGGGCGTTATCAATAGCTTCTCCCATCTGGAGTGGGTGCAGCACGCCTTCGCCGGCATCCGGGTGTGCGTGTGCGTGCTGATCTTCAACGCGGTGGTGAAGCTGTTCAAGGGCTCGGTGAAGGACTGGGCGGCGGGGCTGATCTTCCTTGCGGTGCTGGCGGCGTCCCTGCTGACGGAGCTTTCGCCGGTGATCTTCGTGGCGGCGGCGGCTCTGCTGGGTATCGTCATTCAGAACGTGATAAGGAGGGTGAAATAATGCTGTACCTCCAGCTTTTCTGGGAATTTTTCAAAACGGGACTGTTCGCCGTAGGCGGCGGACTGGCGACGCTGCCCTTTTTGCAGGACATGGCGGAGCGCACGGGCTGGTTCACCCATGCACAGCTGGCGGATATGCTGGCGGTGTCCGAGTCTACGCCGGGTCCCATCGGCGTGAACATGGCGACCTATGTGGGCTTTACCACCGGGGGCGTGGGCGGCGCGGTGGTCGCCACCGTGGGGCTGGTGACGCCGTCGGTCATCATCATCCTGATCGTGGCGGCGTTCTTGAAGGCGTTCCGGGACAGCAGGTGGGTCAACGCGGCGTTTTACGGGCTGCGCCCCGCCTCCACCGCGCTGGTGGCGGCGGCGGGCATCTCCGTGGTGCCCATCGCGCTGCTGCACACGGAGGCGGCGGGATTGGGACGGCTGAACCTGCCGGCTATCGCGCTGGCGGCGGTGCTGCTGGTGTGTACCAACTGGGTGCCGGTGGTGAAGAAGTGGCACCCCATCGTGTTTATCGGCATTTCCGCCCTGATCGGCGTGGTGCTGAAATTCTGAGCATACAGAGAAAAGGAAACGGCTGCGGTCGTTTCCTTTTTTGTTGCGCCGGGGCGGGCACCGTGGTACAATGGGGAAAAAAGAAGGAGGGCGGCGTTTATGTACGAGCTGATACAGGCTAAGGGCGGAAGCTATTATATCGAAAGTCCCGCCAAGGTGGGGCTGGTGCAGCTGGGCGGCGACCGGGTGTGCCTGATCGACAGCGGCAGCGACAAGGACGCGGGGCGGAAGGTGCGGCAGCATCTGGACGCCAAGGGCTGGCGTCTGACGGCGATCTACAACACCCATTCTAACGCCGACCACATTGGCGGCAACCAGTATCTTCAGAAGCAGACCGGCTGCGCCATCTACGCGCCGGGAATGGAGCAGTGCGTCACCTGCCATACGGTGCTGGAGCCGTCGCTGCTGTACGGCGGCTGCCCGCCCAAGGCTCTGCGGAACAAGTTCCTTATGGCGCAGGAGAGCCAAGCGCAGCTTTTGACGGCGGAGGTGCTGCCGGAGGGCTGGGAGCTGCTGCCTCTGCCGGGACATTTTCTGGACATGGTGGGCTTCCGCACGGGGGACGACGTGGTGTATCTGGCGGACTGCCTTGCGTCCCGGGAGACGCTGGATAAGTATGGCATCGCCTTTATGTACGACGTGGGGGCGTATCTGGAGACGCTGGAGCGCGTCAAGACCATGGAGGCGGCGTTGTTCGTGCCGTCCCACGCGGCGGCGACGGAGCACATCGCGCCGCTGGCGCAGTACAACATCGACAGGACGCAGGAGGCGGCGGAGCGTATCGCGGAGCTGTGCACCGGCGTGACGTTCGACGAGGTGCTCGCGGGCGTGTTCAAGGCTTACGGGCTGGTGATGTCGCTGCCGCAGTACGCGCTGCTGGGCAGCACGGTGAAGTCGTATCTCAGCTATCTGATGGACAGGGGAGAGGTCGCCGCCGAGGCGGAGGACTGCCGCATTGTCTGGAGGAGAGCCTGAGAAAAGAGAAAAAACGCCCCCGCCGGCAGCTGCCGGCGGGGGCGTTGGCGTAGGGGGTATCAGTCTCTGCCGTAGAGGGTGGTCATGCGGCGGATCTTTTTGGCGAGGGCGGCGGTCAGCTCGCCGGGGAGGAGACGCCACTGCCAGTTGCCGCTCTGGGTGCCGGGTGTGTTCATGCGGTTGCCTGCGCCCAAACCGAGGTAGTCCTGTATCTGCGCCACGAACAGCTCCGCCACGCTGGACATACCGCCGCGGATCACGCCCCAGTGGAAGCCCTCCTGCTCTGTGAGAGCCAGGTACTCCTGCGCGTAGGCGATGTCCTCCGGCTTCGCCTCCTGACGCCAGAGGGACAGGGGGCTATTGTCATGGGTGCCGGTGTAGCAGATGCAGTGGGGGGTGTAGGTGTGGGGGAGGTAGCTGCTGCTGTCCCTGGAGTCGAAGGCAAATTCCAGCACCTTCATCCCCGGCCAGCCGGAGTCGTGGAGGAGCTGCGCCACCTCCGGCGTGGGATAGCCCAGATCCTCGGCGATAAATTCCAGCTGGGGGAACCAGCCGTTGAGACGATCCACCAGATCCATACCGGGGCCGGGCACCCAATGCCCGTTTTTGGCGGTCGTGTCGCCGTAGGGCACCGTCCAATACGCGGCGAGACCGCGGAAGTGGTCGATGCGGATAACGTCGTACAGCTTGCCCGCGCCGTCAATGCGGCGGATCCACCAGCCGAAGCCGTCGCCGCGCATGGCATCCCAATCGTACAGGGGGTTGCCCCACAGCTGACCGTCGGCGGTGAAGTAGTCCGGCGGCACGCCCGCCACCGCCTTGGGCACCAGCTTTTCGTCCAGCTGGAAGAACTCCGGCTCCGCCCACACGTCGGCGGAGTCCAGCGACACGTAGATGGGCAGGTCGCCGATGATGTGGATGCCCTGACCGTGGACGTAGTCCCGGAGGGCGTTCCACTGGCGGAAGAACAGGAATTGCAGGTAGGTGAAGAACTCCACGTCCTCATGGAGCAGCTTGCGGTATTTTTCCAGCACCGCCTCGCTCTTGCGGAGGCGGATGTCCGCATCCGGCCACTCCGTCCACGACTTCATGGCGAAGTGACGCTTGCACGCCATGTACAGGGCGTAGTCCGGCAGCCAGCGTTCGTTCTCCGCGACGAAGTCCGCCACCGCCTCCGCGTCACGCGCCCAGCCGCGCTGGTACGCCTTGTGCAGCAGGGCGAAACGGTTCTCATAGATCTTGCCGTAGTCCACCCGGCGGGGGTCGCTGCCCCAGTCGCACTTGGCGCACTCGGATTTTTTCAGCAGACCGTCCGACACCAGCAGCTCCAAGTCGATGAAGTAGGGGTTGCCGGCGTAGGCGGAAAAGCTCTGGTAGGGGGAGTCGCCGTAGCTGGTGGGGCCAAGCGGCAGCATCTGCCAGTAGGACTGACCGGCGTCCTTCAGAAAATCGGCGAAGTCGTATGCCGCCTTGCCCAGCGTACCGATACCGTACCGGGAGGGCAGGGAGGAGATCGCCATTAAAATACCACTGGAACGTTTCATGGCAAAAAGTCACTTTCTATTGAGAATTGAAAAATGAAGCGGGGCGGGCGAAATGCCCGCCCCGCTGTATAGACCGATGTGCAGTTATCCCTTGACGGCACCTGCCGCCACGCCCTTGATGATGTGCTTCTGACCGAGGACGTAGATGATGATAATGGGCAGAATGGTCAGGACGATGCACGCCATCATGGGACCCATCTCCACGCGGCCGAAGCCGCCGCGGAAGTATTGGATCAGAATGGGGATGGTCATGTATTTTGTGCCGTCCAGCACCAGATAGGGCAGGAGGTAGTCGTTCCAGACCCACATAGTCTCCAGAATACCGACGCTGACCAGCGTGGGCTTCAGCATGGGCAGCACCACCAGAAAGAAGGTGCGGAGCGGGCCGCAGCCGTCGATCATGGCGGCCTCCTCGATCTCCAGCGGGATGGATTTCACGAAGCCGGTGAACATGAACACCGCCAGTCCTGCGCCGAAGCCAAGATAGATAATGCAGATGTTGAAGGGGGTGTTCAGCTTCGTTTTATCCGCCAGATTGGCGAGGGTGAACATGAGCATCTGGAAGGGTACCACCATGGAGAACACGAACAGGAAGTAGCAGAGCTTCGTGGCCCACGTCTTTACGCGGGTGATGAACCACGCGCACATGGAGCAGCAGATGAGGATCAGCACCACGGAGGTGACGGAGATAATGAAGCTGTTGAAGAACGCCGCCAGGAAGCCCTTGGAGCCGATGGCGTTGGCGTAGTTGTCCAGTCCGGCAAAGCCCTCGGCGGTGGGCAGCTGAAAAGCGGTGTTGGTGGAGATGGCGGAGTCCTTTTTGAAGGAGTTGATGAGAACCATCACCACGGGGTAGACCCACGCGACGCTGAGAACGGTCAGCACCACCGTCCAGATGGTATTGATGGCGTGAGAGCGTTTTTTCATTACTGCTGCACCTCCTTAGAGCGGGTGAACTTCAGCTGCAGGCTGGAGATGGCGATGACCAGAATACAGAAGAGCACCGCCTTCGCCTGCCCGATGCCCTTCCACATGGGCCCGGAGCGGGCGTAGAACGTCTGGTAGATGTTCATTGCCAGCATCTCCGTGGCATGGGCAGGCTCGCCCGCGGTGAGAGCCAGATTCTGGTCAAAGAGCTTGAAGGAGTTGGTCAGCGTTAGGAACAGGCAGATGGTGATGCTGGGCATGAGATTGGGCAGCTTCACCCGCCAGAAGGTCTGCCACGGGGTGGCACCGTCGATGTACGCCGCCTCGATGTAGTCGTTGGGGATGGATTGCAGACCGGCGATGTAAATGATCATCATGTAGCCGATCTGCTGCCAGCACATGAGGATGATCAGACCCCAGTACCCGGCGGAGGCGTCCAGCGACAGCAGGGGCTTGCCCAGCAGACTCAGCACGCAGTTCAGCAGGATCTGCCAGATGTAGCCCAGCACGATGCCGCCGATGAGGTTGGGCATGAAGAACACCGTCCGGAAGGGGGTGGTGCCCTTGATGCCGCGGGTCAGCAGCAGAGCCACCGCCAGCGCGACGATGTTGATGAGCAGCGTGGACACCACCGTAAAGGACGCCGTGAAGCCGAAGGCGTGGAGAAACTGCTCGTCCTGAAACGCCTTGACGTAGTTGGTGAAGCCCACGAACGTGGTCTTATTGATGGTGGTGAACTTGCACAGGGACAGATATAGCCCTTGGATAAAGGGGATCACGAAGCCGAGGAGGAAGGCCGCCAGCGTGGGCAGCAGGAAAATAGGCCAGTATCTGCGGATGTTCTTTTGCATAAGCGTGTACCTCCATGTGAGCTTTGTGAGATTTCCCGGCTGCCTGCGCGTCCCGTAAGAGCCGGGGCGCACAGGCAGCCGCTGCGCCGGAGCGCAGGGGCTGTATGGCGGTCGGGTGGGCGATATGCCCACCCGACCGGGTAGCTGCGGTGCAGAGAGGAGATCAGCTGTTGAGAGCGACTTCCTTTGCCCAGCCGTCCACGAAGGCGGTCTTGACGGTCTCCCAGTCGCCGGTACCGGCGGCGTAGGCGGTCAGAGCGGAGCCAACGTCGTTCTTCCACTGCTCAGAGGGCATGGTGGTGAAGTTCCAGGACACAGGAGTCTTGCCGGCGGCGGTCAGCTCCTTGTCCACCTTGACGAACAGGTTGGGGGACTCGGCGGCCTTCTTGAAGGGGATCACGAAGCCCATGTCATTGGCGAGAGCCTGGGTGCCCTTGTCGGAGGTAACGCACCAGTACATGAAGTCCAGCGTCGCCTGGATGTCCTCGGGGGCGGCGTCCTTGTTCACGCACCAGTAGTTCTCGGTGCCGGTGCACAGACCCTGATTCGCCTCGTCGCCCACGCCGATGTAAATGGGCATCATGGTCAGATCGTCGTCGGTGAAGGGCTTACCCTCGCCCACGAGGTTGTTGTACTCCCAAGAGCCGTTCTGGAAGAACACAGCCTTACCGGCCAGGAACTCGTTGCGGCTGTCGTCGCCGGTCTTGCCGGACAGATCAGCGGGAGCGCAGGTGCTGTTGTTGATGTACAGGTCGAAGATGTTCTTGTAGTTATCCAGATAGGTGCCCTTGATGGCGTCGGTGCTGTTGATGCCGTCTGCCTGATACTCAAAGTAGATGGGCAGGTTGGCGAGGTGGGTCTTGAAACGCCAGTCGGAGCTGCCGTCCATACCGGCGGAGGAGAAAGCGGCGAAGCCCAGCTCGTCCTTGCGGGCGGTGATGTCCTCGGCGACCTTCTTCAGATCCGCGAAGCTCTGGATGTCCTCGACGGTGTAGCCCGCCTTCTCCAGCAGGGTCTTGTTGACGATCAGACCGTAGGACTCGATCACGTAGCCGATGCCGGCAACGGCGTCGCCATCCTTCAGGGCGAAGCTGTCGCTGGTCAGCTCACCGTACACCTGAGAATCCTTCAGATCGTAGCAGTAATCCTTCCAGCTGGCCAGACCCACGGGGCCGTTCACCTGGAACAGAGTGGGGGCGTCGGTCTTGGCGATCTCGGAGGTCAGCTTCTCCTCGTAGGTGCCGGAGGCGGCGGTCAGGACGGTGACGGGCACACCGGTCTCCTCGGTGTACGCCTTGGCCAGATCCTGCCATGCCTGATCCTGCTCAGGCTTAAAGTTCAGATAATAGACCTTGCCGGTGGCGGCGGAGGCACCGTCGCCCTCGGTGTTGGCATCGCCCTTCTTCTCGCCGCAGGCGACCAGAGACAGAGCCATGACGAGAGCCAGAAGCATTGCAACAAACTTCTTCATACTATTAACTCCTTTTTTGATTTTATTTTCACATCACTTGATGTAAAAAACTACTTGCACTGGGCGACGGAGCGTCCGTGGCGCAGGGTGGTGGGAAGTACCTCGCAGGCGTGGGTGCCCTTGTGCTGCACCATGTCTACCAATATCTCCGCGCTGCGCCGTCCCATCTCCGCCATGGGCTGGCAGAGGGTGGTCAGGGGCGGCTCGATGTAGGCGGACAGCTCCAGCCCGTCGATGGCGATGACGGAGCAGTCCTCCGGGACGCGCTTGCCCGCGTCCATCAGCGCACGCATGGCACCGATCGCCATGGAGTCGGCGATGGCGAAAAGTGCGGTGAACTCCGTGCCCTCCGCCAGTTTCCGGCGTATCGCCTCGTAGCCGTCCCGCACGCCGAAGCCCTCGGCGGCGATCACAAGGTTGGGATCCACGGGGATGCCGTGGCTCTCCAGAGCCTGCACGTAGCCCTCGTACCGCAGCTGGCTGATGGACTGGTCGTCGGGACGGGAGATCAGCGCGGCGATCTGCCGGTGCCCGTGGCGGTACAGCTCCTCCACCGCCTGCCGCGCCGTGTCGCCGTCGGCGATGGACACGGAGGAATACTCCCCTTCGATGAGGGTGCCGTACCGGTTGGAGAAGGAGCAGCACACGAAGGGGATGTTCAGCAGAGCCAGATCCGCCGGGGTGTAGTCGAACCGTCCTCCCAGAAACACGATGCCGCGCAGACGCTTCTCCCGCTCCATGACGGCGGCGCGCTTGACCTCGTCATCGCACGCGCCGATCTGCTGCATCACCAGCGTGAAGCCCGCATCGGTGACGGTGCTCTCAATGGCCTGAATGATCTCCGTGTAGAACGGGTTGGACACGCCGCGCACCACAAGACCGATGGCATCGGACTTGGTCCGCACAAGATCCCGGGCACTGTTGTTGGGAATGTAGTTGCTCGCCTTGATGGCGGACAGCACCTTGCGCCGCACATCGTCGCTGACATCGGGGCGGTCGTTCAGCACGCGGGATACGGTGCTGACGCTGACGCTGCACTGTTTGGCTATATCCTTTATGGTCATGGGCGGGGAGCCTCCTACCGTAGCGAATACGCGGGAGGAAGCGAGTGGGAAAAGACTGAAAACATTTCCGGGAACGTTTCCACCTGCGGGACTATCTTAGCAGTCTCCGCCGCGTATGTCAACGGGTGCGCCGCATTTTTGCCGAAACGCACAGAAAACTGAGGAGGTTTATTGTGAAAATAACAAGAAAACCCGCCGTCTGGAGGTGACAGACGGCGGGAGAGGAGTGGATTTCCTGACATTTACCGGCGCAGCAGTGCGCGCCGCTGCCGCCAGTCGGGGAGGTACGTCTCCACCTCCCGGTAGAAGGCGGGGGAGTGGTCGTGGTGGCGGATGTGGGCAAGCTCGTGCACCACCACGTACTCGATGGCGGCGGGGGGAAAATCCATCAGGTACAGGGAGAAGCTGAGGCGGTTTTTCCCGGAGCAGCTGCCGAAGCGTGTGCGGGCGGCGGTGACGGTGACGCCGGCGGGCTGCACGTCCATGCGCTGCGCCCACTGCGCCACCAAGGGCGGAAGGACTGCCTTGGCCTGCTGCCGCCACGCGTCAAGCTGCGCCGGGGACGGCTCCGGGTGGGCGGACAGGTACGTCTGCCGCGACGCCAGGTGCTTTTCCAGCCACGCACGGTGGCTGTCCACGAACCGGGCAATATCGCCGTCGGAGGCGCGGAGGGGGGCGCGCACCAGCGCAGTGCCCTGCCGCGTGACCTCCAGAGCCATCGTGCGCCGGCGGGAGCGGATGACCGTGTACTCCGCCATTACGCGCCCTCCACCGGCACGAAGCGGGGACCGCGATAGCCGTCCCGCTCCACCGTCTCCGTCCACATGACGGCAGGGCGCACCCACAGCCCGCCGTCGCCGTACAGGGCGCGGTAGACCACCAGCTCTTCCAGCGTCTCGGAGTGGCGGGCGGTGCCGATGACCTCGTATTCATTTCCTTTGAAGTGCCGGTAGCGTCCCGGCTTGATGGTTGACATAATAATTCCTCCTGACGGAACACCTTGCAATAGTGACGGAAACATTATATACTATCGGGGAGAATTTGTAAATCGGAGGCGGAGCCATGAAAAACACAACGCTTTGCTATATGGAGAACGAAAAGGGCGAGTATCTGATGCTTCACCGGGTAAAAAAGGAGAACGATCTGAACCACGACAAATGGATCGGCGTGGGCGGCAAGTGCGAGGAGGGCGAAAGCCCGGAGGAGTGCGTCTGCCGGGAGACGCTGGAGGAGACGGGTCTGACGCTGACGGACTATCGCTACCGGGGCGTCATCACCTTCGTCTCCGACGTGTGGGAGGGGGAGTATATGCACCTGTTCACTGCCACCGGCTGGACGGGCGATCTGCACGAGTGCAGCGAGGGCGTGCTGGAATGGCTCCACAAGGACGATCTGGCGGCGTTGCCCCAGTGGGAGGGCGACAAGCTGTTTCTGCGCCTTATCCACGAGGAGGACACGCCCTTTTTCTCCATGAAGCTGCAATATGAGGGCGACACGCTGGTGTACGCCGCGCTGAACGGGAAGGAGCTGCCGCGATGCTCCTGATCAGCGCGTGTCTGCTGGGCTGCGCCTGCCGCTACGACGGGAAAAGCAAGCCCCACCCTCTGGCGGTGGAGCTTGCCCGGCGGGGACTTGCGGTGCCGGTGTGCCCGGAGCAGCTGGGCGGTCTGCCCACGCCCCGGAAGCCCTCCGAGCGGCGGGGCGGCCGGGTGGTGATGGCGGACGGCCGGGACGTGACGGCGGAGTACCGCCGGGGCGCGGAGGAGACGCTGCATCTGGCGCGGCTGTACGGCTGCACCGCCGCCGTGCTGAAGGAGCGCAGTCCCTCCTGCGGCAAGGGGCAGATCTATGACGGCACCTTTACCGGGACGCTGACGGCGGGCGACGGCGTGACGGCGGAGCTGCTGACCGCCGGCGGCATCAAGGTGTACGGCGAGAGCGAGCTGGAAAAGCTGCTGTGAGCCGTCCCTCTCATTTCCTTTTCCACCAAAGACGCACAAATTTTGAATTTACATTTGGCAGAAAAGCAGGTATAATAGGACCAGTAGCATTGATATGTGCGGCGACGGGAGCTCCCGTCATTCCGTGGGTACCCACGGAATGACGCCGCCTGTATGCTATGGGAGAATTAAAAGGAGGACTGTACAATGAAGAAACGCGTAGTGGGTATATTTTTTGCGGTGGTGCTGTGCTTGACGATGGTGCCCGTTTCTGCTTTTGCAGAGCAAAAGACAACCATTACCACGGTGGATGAGCTCTTGCAGTTTGCAAAAGCGGTGGACAATGGCGAATATGATGACAAAACAGATGCGGTTGTGTCGCTCAATGCCGATTTGGATTTAGCAGGCGTTGCGTGGACACCGATCGGCAGCGTCTTTGACGGCGACGGAAATTTGCTGCATTACTTCAGCGGCAAATTTTACGGAAACGGGCATACGATTTCCAACTTAGATTTTTCCGAAAACTACGGAAAGGCAGAGTATCCGTCTTTCGGATTCTTCAGTGAGATTTATGGTGCGGAAGTCTCTGGTTTGACCGTTCAGGGAAAAGTTGATGTTTCTAATGCCAACTATACCCTTTTTGGTACGATTGCGGGCGTTGCAGCAGACAGCAAAATTTCTGACTGCGTTTCGGATGTCTCGTTTACAGATACAGACAAATATATTAACGGTACCGTGGCACTGTGTGGCTACGCAATCAATAGCACGATTGAATATTGCCAGAACAAAGGTAACTTTACAATAACAAAGGATACAACCCAATTTTGGATGGGCGGTATCGTAGGTCTTGCGGAAAACAGTACCATACAGTATTGTGCCAATACAGGCGATATGACCTCTTGGACACCCCACACCGGCGGAATTGTTGGACAGCTGATTGGGAGCGCAAAGGTCATAAATTGTTATTCCACCGGAAAAATGGTTCCTCTTGGCAATGGAACTACGGATTTCGGCGGCATTGCAGGCGCAGTTGGAGCTGGTACAGAAATCAGACATTGTTATTTCGCTGGTGAAGTGGATTTATCCCAATATACTGCTACTACACCTTACAAGCGTTTGGGTGGTATTGCAGGCGGTGTTTCTTCTGATGCACCGGCTTTTGAGAACAATTATTTCATTGAAACGGAAAATGTTTCCGCTTGCAGTAAGTATACGGAAGCTGGTACGGCAAAGACCCTTGCATATATGAAAACTGAGGATTTCTTTAATGAAATCACTGCTGCTGGCGGCAATTATCGGTTTAATTCTAATGGTACGCCGCTTCTGCCGGAGCACAAGTATCCGACGTTAGAGGAAACGCGCCGCACCTATCACAAGACCACGACCGCTACGGAGGACGAGGAAAAGATCAACGCACCCAAGACCTTCGATGCAGGCGTGGGAGTGTATGCCGTGAGTGCGGTGCTGTCTCTGACCGGGATGGTCTACGTGAGTAAGAAGAAATCTTGAGAGCACAAAAAAGAAATCCCGAAAGGGATTTCTTTTTTGTTGGGGGACGGATTCCCACGCCAGTGACTTCGGTCACTGGCTCGGAATGACAGATAAAAAGAAACCGGCGAAGCCGGTCTCTTTTTATACCTTTGGTGTCACCACTCCAGATTCTGCTCTGTCTCCTTGCTGAACACGTGCGCCACGTTGCCGCCGAAGATGAGGTTGACCTCGCTGCCCATGGGGAAGTGGGCGGCGTTGCCGTTGGTGGGCACGATGACCACCACGTCATGGTCGTGGGTGGAGATGTGGAGGTGCACGGAGGAGCCCATCAGCTCGCTGACGTCCACGGTGCCCTTGACGCCGTCGGCGCAGAGCATGATGTGGTCGGGGCGGACGCCCAGTACGATGTCCTGCTCCGGCACGTCCTTGGCGTGGAGACGCGCCTGCTTCTCGTCGGAGAGCACCACGTTGAGCCCGTCGATGGACACGGCGTACTTGCCGTCGCCGTTTTTCACCAGCCGCGCATCGAAGAGGTTCATCTGGGGCGTGCCGATGAAGCCCGCCACGAACAGGTTGGCGGGGTGGTCAAAGACCTCCTGGGGCGTGCCGATCTGCTGGATGAAACCGTCCTTCATAATGACGATGCGGTCACCCAGCGTCATCGCCTCCGTCTGGTCGTGGGTGACGTAGATAAACGTAGTGTTGATGCGCTGACGCAGCTTGATGATCTCGGCGCGCATCTGGTTACGCAGCTTGGCGTCCAGATTGGACAGAGGCTCGTCCATAAGGAACACGGCGGGGTCGCGGACGATGGCGCGGCCGATCGCCACGCGCTGCCGCTGACCGCCGGAGAGTGCCTTGGGCTTGCGGTCGAGGTACTGGGTGATGTCCAGAATCTCAGCGGCCTCCCGCACCTTTCTGTCGATCTCGTCCTTGGGCAGCTTTTTCAGCTTCAGGGAGAACGCCATGTTCTCGTACACGGTCATGTGGGGATAGAGGGCGTAGTTCTGGAACACCATGGCGATGTCCCGATCCTTCGGCTCCACGTCGTTCATCAGCTTGTCGCCGATCCACAGCTCACCGGAGGTGATGTCCTCCAGACCGGCGATCATCCGCAGGGTGGTGGACTTGCCGCAGCCGGAGGGACCCACCAGCACGATGAACTCCCGGTCAGCGATCTCCAGCGAGAACTGCTGGACAGCCACCACGCCCTCGTCGGTGATCTGCAAATGGTTCTTCTTCTCCGGCTCCTCGCCCTTTTTGACCTTTTTCTTCTTCTCGGTGTTGGGGTAGATCTTCTTGATGTCCTTCAAAATCACCTTTGCCATACGTCTTGGCTGTAACCGTTCTGCCTCCGCAGGGAACGGTCTCGCACCGGGCGAAGCCCGTGGTGCCTTACGGCAAGTCTCCACATTGCCGCACCGCCAGCCACAGCGGTCATTCCTCCTTATCATTTGCCGTTGGGCGGCATAAAGTGGAGTGCCGCGCAGCGGTGGGAATACTGGAAGTATAGCTGAAAACGTTCCCGGATTCAAGTGCTTTTTGTGAAAAGTGTGAAAAATTTGCGCCCGCCGGACGGCGGGCGCGGGAGTTCGGAGGTTTACAGCTCCACCACCGTGGGCACGTGGCCGGTGTGGGGCAGCAGCTTTTCCAGCACGTCGGCGGTTTTCAGCTTCAGCGTACTGGTGCAGATACAGGGGTGGCAGGAGAAGTACGGCGCGTCATAGACCTCCCGATCCATAAGCAGGCGTACCCGGTGCTCCCTGTCGTTGGCAAGACCCAGCACCGTGGCGGAGCCGGGATGGCATTGCAGCAGCTCCCACAGGGCGTCCTCCGGGGCGAAGCTCAGACGGGAGGAGTTGATCTGCGCGCTGAGATCCTTGGTGTGGAAGGGCTTTTCCGGGGGCATACACAGGAGATAGAAGGCGGTTTTCTGCCGGTTGCAGAGGAACAGGTTCTTGCACACGCTGACGCCCAGCACTCTGCCGATGTCCGCGCATAGCTCCATGTTGAACGCCTCCTCGTGGCTGACCCGGTCATAGTCCATATGCAGACTGTCCAGCAGATCGAAGGCAGCCGCCTCCTGGGGCGGCAGCACGCCCTCCGGGCGGCTGTTGCGGTATACGGGGGATATGGTCATTTCGTTTCGCCTCGCTTCAGCAGCATTTCACCGGCGCGGTAGATGTCGCCCGCGCCCACGGTGATGATAAGGTCGCCGGGCTGCGCCAGCTTTTCCAGCTGGTCCGCCACCTGCTCCAGCGTGGGGCAGTATACGGCGTGGGGGATCTGGGCGGCAAGATCCTTGGAGGAGATGCCCAGATCGTTTTTCTCCCGTGCGGCGTAGATCTCCGCCAGCACCACACGGTCAGCCTGCCGCAGCACGCTGACGAAGTCGTCGAACAGCGCGGCGGTGCGGGTGTAGGTGTGGGGCTGGAACGCCAGTATCAGCCGCTCGTGGGGCAGGGAAGCGGCGGCGTTCAGCAGAGCCTGCACCTCGTCGGGATGGTGGGCGTAGTCGTCGTAAATCTCCGCGCCGCGGAAGGTGCCCTTGTGCTCGAAACGCCGTCCCGCGCCGGTGAAGGACGCCAGACCGGAGGTCACGGCGTCGCCGGGGATGCCCAGCACATAGGCGGCGGCTGCCGCCGCCAGCGCGTTGGAGATGTTGTGGCTGCCGGGGACGTGGAGCGACACGTGGGCGTAGACCACGCCGCCGATGACCACGTCGAAGTCGCCGTAGCCGTCGAAGAAGGACACGTTGTCGGCGTAGCAGTCCGCGCCGCGATCCTTCACACTGAAGGTGAACACCGGGTGGTCGAGACCCCGCACCGATTCCCGCGCCCCCTCGTCGTCGCTGTTGACGATGATGTAGCCCCGCTGGGGCACCAGCGCGGCGAAGTCGTGGAAGGAGTGCTCAATGTCCGCCAGATCCTTGAAGAAGTCCAGATGGTCGGCGTGGACGTTGAGGATCACCGCCACGGTGGGGAAGAAATTCAGGAAGGAGTTGCAGTATTCGCAGCTCTCCAGAATGATGGTGTCCCCCTTGCCCACCCGGTAGCCGGAGTGGAGCAGAGGCAGCGTGCCGCCGATCATCACCGTGGGGTCCGCCTGCGCCGCCATGAAGATGTGGGTCGCCATGGACGTGGTGGTGGTCTTGCCGTGGGTGCCGGAGACGCACAGGGCGTTGCGGTAGCCCTGCATGATGGCTCCCCACGCCTGCGCCCGCTCGTACACAGGGATACCGCGGGCGATGGCACCGGCGATCTCCGGGTTGCTGTCGTGGATGGCGGCGGTGCGGATCACCGCGTCGCAGTTTTTCAGATTCTCGGCGGAGTGCCCGACGGACACCTCGATGCCCACGGAGCGCAGGTGCTTCACGGTGTCGCTCTCGCTCATGTCCGAGCCCTGCACCGTCACGCCCATGCCCTGCAATACCTCCGCCAGCGCGCACATACTGACGCCGCCGATACCGGCAAGGTGTACGCGCTTGCCGGGTGCGATGTACTTATGAAAGTCCTCGATAGGATGGAACATTGTCAATACCTCCTTGACAGGAGTCAAAAAATTACCGTATTATTATAATACGATTTCCCCTCCGGTGCAACCGGCTTTTTTGCCGAAGTATGCGGGCGGGGCGCGAGAGCCGACGAAAGGGGGCGGGCGCATGGTGCCGCAGCCGGTAAAATACGTGCTGGAGACGCTGGAGCGGGCGGGGTTTGCCGCCTGCGCCGTGGGCGGCTGCGTCCGCGACATGCTGCTGGGGCGCGTGCCCTCCGACTGGGACGTGACCACCGCCGCCCGTCCACAGCAGGTGCTCGCCCTGTTCGGCGGCTATGCCATCCCCACGGGGCTGCGCCACGGCACCGTCACCGTCCGGGCGGAGGGAATGTCCCTTGAGGTCACCACCTTCCGCGCCGACGGCGCGTACACCGATCATCGCCGCCCAGACACGGTGATCTTTTCCGATGCGCTGGAGGACGACCTGTGCCGCCGGGATCTGACGGTGAACGCCATGGCGATGGACGTGCGGGGACACATCACCGACCTGTTCGGCGGGCGGGAGGATCTGCAAAACGGCATCCTGCGCTGTGTGGGCGACCCGGAACGCCGCTTTGAGGAGGACGCCCTGCGTATTCTGCGGACGCTGCGGTTTGCCGCCGTGCTGGGCTTCGCCATCGAACCGGCCACCGCCGCTGCGCTGCGGAGAAAGGCGTCGCTGCTGACGTATATCGCCCCGGAGCGCGTTCTGTCGGAGCTGGATCGGCTCCTGTGCGGCGCGTTCGTCCTGCCGGTGCTGCTGGACTACCCGGACGTGCTGGGGGTGTGTTTGCCGGAGATCACGCCCTGCGTGGGCTTCGACCAGCGGAACCGCCACCATATCTACGACGTGTGGGCGCACACCGCCCACGCGGTGGCGGCCGCCCCGGCGGACAAGACGCTGCGCTGGGCGATGCTGCTCCACGATCTCGGCAAGCCCGCCTGCTTCACCTGCGGTGAGGATGGCGTGGGGCATTTCTACGGGCACCCCAAGGCTTCGGCGGAGCTGGCGGAGACCGTCTGCCGCCGGATGCGTATGGACAACCGCACCGCCCAGCGGGTGGTCGCGCTGGTGCGCTGGCACGACCGGGACATCCCCCGGACGGAGAGAGCCATCGCCCGCGCCGTGTCCCAGCTGGGGGAGGATGCCTTCCGCCAGCTGCTGGAGGTCAAGCGGGCGGACAACGCCGCCCAAAGCCCCGATGACCGCTGCCGGCTGGCGGACATCCGGCAGGCGGAGGACATTCTGGACGCGCTGCTGACCAAGCGGCAGTGCTTTTCCCTGCGGGAGCTGGCAGTAAAGGGCGGCGACCTGACGGCTCTCGGGCTCCGCGGCAAGGCGGTGGGCGACACGCTGCAATTCCTCCTGAACGCCGTTCTGGACGGCGCACCCAACGACAGGGAGACGCTGCTGGGAATGGTGGGGAGACGGTAAGCGTCTGCCATAAAGCAAAGCCACGCGGTCACCCCATCGAGGGGCAGACCGCGTGAGGGGGTTAAAAGTCACCCGCCCGCAGGCGACCGATTTTACGAAGCAAAAGTGCTGCACCAGAAACAAAGCCACCCCTTAGGGGTGGCTTTGTTTCTGGTGCCTCGTCGGGGATTCGAACCCCGGACACCCTGCTTAAAAGGCAGGTGCTC
>OLWA01001256.1_pt1 | contig 26986 bp, 13 predicted proteins | sample 1673251 | NCBI WGS metagenome assembly OLWA01 (sample SAMEA3178937, study PRJEB25190) | human gut metagenome | biome: human gut; feature: human-associated habitat; material: faeces | place: Austria | collected 2013 | reverse complement strand
GCAGAGCACCTGACTCTTAATCAGGGTGTCCAGGGTTCGAACCCCTGATCGCGCATTATATATGAAGCATCTGATATTTATATCAGGTGCTTTTTTCAATATATAGGAAATTTGGTATTTGATAGAAACGGAAAATTATTTATGTGGGATGTGTTTTGCAGGAGCGGACGATTCCCTTGAAAAAACACAAAAGAATGGTATACTTGTATGTGAGACAAAAGGGCGGTCAGACAACGAAGACCGAATGACGGACATATTACAGAATGGAGGTTCCGCAATGATAGCGAAGAAGATGGTAAAGTATGTAGAGGGCAGTTCTGTCACCAGAGCAATGTTTGAGGAAGGCAAAAAAATGGCTGCAAAATATGGGGCAGAGAATGTCTATGATTTCAGTCTGGGCAATCCCAGCGTGGAGCCGCCTGTTGCAGTGAAAAATGCAATCTGCGAGATCCTGGAGAAGGAATCCCCATGTTATGTCCATGGATATATGAATAACTCCGGTTATGAGACAGTCCGCAGTGCTATTGCAGATTCTCTGAATAAGCGTTTCGGGACTTCCTTTGCCGGGCAGAATATCCTGATGACTGTGGGAGCGGCCGGAGGACTCAATGTTGTGCTGAAGACACTGCTTGATCCGGAGGATGAGGTGATCGCCTTTGCTCCGTATTTTGGAGAATATAATAATTATGTGGCAAATTTCGATGGCAAAATGGTTGTGGTATCTCCGAATCCACCGACATTTCAGCCGGATGTAGCAGAGTTTGAGAGCAGGATCACTCCAAAGACAAAGGCGGTTATTGTGAATAACCCAAACAATCCAACTGGTGTTGTCTACAGTGAGGAGACGATTAAGGCGATGGCAGAGGTGATGGAGCGCAAGCAGAAGGAATACGGTACAGCGATCTATCTGATTGCAGATGAGCCGTACAGAGAGCTGGCTTATGATGGTGTTACAGTGCCTTATCTGACGAAATATTATGACAATACGATCGTGGGTTACTCCTACAGCAAGTCACTGTCTCTGCCGGGAGAGCGTATCGGTTATCTGGTGATTCCTGATGAGGTGGATGATTTTGAAAATGTGATCTGTGCAGCAAATGTGGCAAATCGTATTCTGGGGTTTGTCAATGCCCCATCGCTGATGCAGCTTGCCGTGGCAAAATGTCTGGAAGAGCAGACTGATGTGGCAGCTTATGACAGAAACCGCAAAATGCTTCTGGATGCATTGACGGAGTATGGATATGAGGTAGTTAAGCCGGAGGGAGCCTTTTATCTCTGGGTTAAGGCTCTGGAGGAGGATGACACGGCATTTGTGGCAAGAGCCAAGGAGTACAATCTGCTGGTGGTACCGGGCAGTTCCTTTATGTGTCCGGGATATGTTCGTATCGCATACTGCGTGGATCCGGAGATGATCAAACGGTCTCTGCCTGCCTTTGAAAAACTGGCAAAGAGCTATCAGTAAAACAACTACACAGAAATGAGGATGAGCAATGAGTACATGGAAAGACAACTTACGGACAATCGAGCCATATGTGCCGGGAGAGCAGCCAAATCTGCCGGATATGGTCAAGCTGAACACTAACGAGAACCCATATCCCCCATCACCAAAGGTGGTAGAGACACTAATGAATTTTGACTGCGACAGCCTCCGGCTTTATCCGGATCCCAATTCACAGGTACTGGTGGATGCACTGGCAAAGCGCTATGGTCTGCAGAGTGATCAGGTGTTTCTGGGCGTTGGCTCCGATGATGTACTTGCCATTGCGTTTATGACATTTTTCAATTCTAAAAAGCCAATCCTGTTTCCGGATATTACATATTCTTTCTATGATGTCTGGGCAGAGCTGTTTCGGATTCCATATGAGAGACCGGCGCTGGATGCCCATTTTGATCTGATCCCGGAGGATTATTATAAAGAAAACGGCGGTGTGGTCATCGCCAATCCAAATGCACCGACCGGTGTCCTGCAGAGCCTGGATTTCCTGCGGGATGTGATCGAGCATAACCGGGATGTAGTTGTGATCATTGATGAAGCATATGCGGACTTTAGCGGAAGCTCTGCACTGGAGCTGACCAAAGAGTATGACAATGTGCTGATCGTACAGACTTATTCCAAATCCCGTTCACTGGCGGGCATGCGCATTGGATATGCCATGGGTGATCCGGAGTTAATCCGTGCCATGAATGATGTACGTTATTCCTACAACAGCTATCCGATGACAAGACTTTCCGTAGCCCTGGGTAAGGCGGCACTGGAGGATGAGTCATATTTCCGGGAGACTGTGGCAAAGGTGGTCGAGACAAGAGAGTGGACCAAAAAGGAACTGAAGCGGCTGGGATTTTCTTTCCGGGATTCCCAGACGAACTTTATCTTTGCGGTTCATGAGAGTGTACCGGCACAGACCATCTTTGATGCGCTCCGGGAGAAACATATCTTTGTACGACATTTCGGACAGAAGCGGATTGACAATTATCTGAGGATCTCCATTGGAACGCAGGAAGAGATGGAACGGTTTATCCGGGAGACAGAACAGATCATAGCTCAGAACAGATAATAAAATATGGCAAGAGACAGTTTTGAGCAAAAACAGACTCGCATAGATTTCGTGCGGGTACAATAATGAAATATTTAAGAGATCGTAATGACGGCAGAGGCATGAAAGACAGTTCCTTCGTGGGAGAACGTGCCTGTGCCGTCATATTTTTTACAGATCTGCCGTACACTTAGAAGACCATAGCCTGTATGGTCTTTTTTTGTGGAAAGATACGTGTCCCGTACTTCCTCTACCACACCGTCAAAACCGTTGTCTACGGTGATGACAAACTGGTTGCCATGAACTCGCATATGGACATGGATGTATTTGTGGCCGGAAATGGCGTGGCGGGCTCCATTTAAGGCATTTTCCAACAGATTTCCCAGCAGGGCAGAAAGATCCGTGTCGGAGATGGACAGCTTAGGAAGTACAGGAATGGCGGTTACAAATTCAATGGATTCCTCCTGGCAGATTCTGTGGTAGTGATGCAGAAGAATATTGATGATCATATGATTGGAGTATTGAGGAATGGCAAGCGTATCCAGATGTTTTAAATGATCTGCAAGATATTCTGTCAGTTTATTGTAATTTTGTTCCGCCGCAAACCCCTGGATCACAATAAGATGTTGGCGGAAATCGTGTCGGAGGCGGCGGTTTTCTTCTGTTTTTTCGATAATATTTTTGTAATATTCGTTCTGTGCCTCCATCTGTTGTCTGGAGTGCTCCAGCAGACGGTCCGATTCGAAACGTTTCATTTCCAGAGCAAAGATCTGGAAGAAAATATAATAGATCAGAAATGCGCAGAAGATCAGTCCCAGATACAGACAGAGCATGTAGATGCTGTAACGGCCGTTGTCAAACAATGGAACAAATCCCACTAAAAGGATGATAAAAAGAATCAGAGCCAGAAAACAAAGCTGCCGGTATTCCTTCTTGCCGAGAAAGCTGCTTGTGGGTATGAACTTTTTCTTCAACAGGAGCATCAGTGGGGGAAGGCATAACAGGGAGGATGCAAGGAGGATTGGAAGGAAGCCATAAGAATAAGGCAGATGATCGGATTTATGTGGATCGGGGATATGAACAAATACTAAATTGCACAGGGATGTCATGACAAAAGCAGCAGTCACAGCAAAAAGAAAGACAAATAATTTCATTTCCGGGATACCAAATGTCGAATGAATATAAAGAAAAAGACATGGGATCAGCAGGAGCATAAACAGAACATTGGAAGTCAGATATTCCCTTTCCGGGGAAACCAGGTGAAAAGAATGCATCATTACACAAATGCCGGAGAAAATGCAGGATAGTACAAAAATTCCCAGAATCAGAAGGCGCAGACAGCGGTGGTCCGAATACCTGCAGCGTCCCTGAAAAGGATAGATACATAAAAGGGAAAACGGAAACAGCTGGATAAAGCATCCCCAAAATAATCGAATAAATATAATCATAACAAATACTCTCCTCTGGTAATTTCTGATAAATAATGGTGGTACTGTTCCTTTAGTTCTGCCCGTTTTTTGCGGGACAGGGTAATTTCCAGTCCGTTGTCCATGACAAGATGGTCATAGTAAAAGGCGGCAATATGTGCCATGGATATAATATAGCTCCGGTGTGGCTGCATAAATCGCTGATCTAACTGTTTTGTCAGGGCAGCAAGGGAATCATAGATGGATAATGTCTGATCCGGTGTGTGGATCAGGATACGTTTATTAAAGGATTCTATGTATTGGATTGAAGAGAGAGGAATCGTGATCAGGCCGGAGGCGACGTGAATTGCCAGTACCGGTGCTGCGGCTTCACGAATCTGACAGCGATTCAGTGCAGTAAAAACATCCTCTTTGGTAAAGGGCTTCACAAGATAATGAACTGCATTCATCTGAAAGGCTTCGATGGCAAAATCGCGGCTGGTCGTAATAAAAATAATATAGCGGGGATGATACTTTTTGGGTATCCGTTGCAGCATGTCGATACCGGAAAGGGAATCCATATAGATATCTGTAAACAAAATATCCGCATGGGGATTTTTTAAAAATTCTTCTCCGCAAAAGAAATGAGAAAATATAATATCGTTTAAAAGCTCCGGTTTGTTCTGAACAAAAAAATCCTTAATATATCCGGCAAGAAGCGGGTGAAGCTCCCGGTCATCATCGCAAATGGTTATTTTCATAAATTTTATCCTTCTCCTGATGTCGTAAAAAAGTAACGTTTTCTCCTTCATATAAGTATAACATAAATGAAAAAGAATAAAATATAAAATCCGCATAAATGCACACTTTTTTTGACCAAGTGCATAATTTAGGAGATAGAATGCAGGTGAATTGAAAAGATACCGATGGTATCATGATAGTAGAAGATTATGGATTATTGCAGTGCAGCCACATGGATGTGTGGGGAAAGGAGACGACTATGGAAAAGAACAACGGAATGAATGTGGAGACAAAAGGACAGGAGGCAGAAGAGCTTACCCTTGATGATCTGGATCAGGTAGCGGGAGGCTACAGCCTGCGGGACGTCAGGAAAGAAAAGACAACAGACATCAGTGCCGATACGATCAATAAGATTTAGGAAAATACCGGTGGGATCAATATGACATCCGCAAAAAGGGATTCATTGTATGAAAAAGAAAGGCAGGAGTTGTATGAGAAAATGGAAGAGTTATTGGACACGGGGTGTGTCGTTTCTACTGGTGGCGGCGATGCTGTCCACAGGGAATATTTCCACTGTGGCAGCCGCTGCAATGCAAAAGCAGCAGAAAAATAAAATAGACGAAGCACAGCTTCGGGAAGCAATTCAGGATGGAAAACAGATGGTAAAGGAATATCCGAAAGGTCTGTTTAACTTCCTGGGAACCCAGATGGAGGTAAAAGAAGGCGATGGTGCACTGGAGATTGCCGTGATTCGTCAGGGTGGCACTGAAGGCAGTGCGAAGGTGAAGTTTAAGGCGATCGACATCACCAGCTCCTACGGGGATGATTATAAAATTTATGAGGGGAAGTCTCGTTTTTTTGCGTTAAAGAAAGGGAAGGATGCATTTCCCCTGATTGAGACCGCCATGGAAAAAAAGGTGGATCTGAGCAAAGAGGATGCGACGGAGACACAGACGCAGACAGATGGCGAAAAAGTAGTAGATGATGCAGTAAATGCACAGGCGGAGACAGAATCTGAGGTGCAGGCGGTATCTACTCCCGTAAATCCATTAGATCAGTATCCGGATGCGAAGGATACCGCCGGGACAGAGAAGAATACCGGTGCAAAAGCAGCTGATAATGCAGGGACAGCAAAGAGTACGGAGGGAAAGACTTCTTTGAAGGCCAGCCGTGAGATCGCAATCGGCAAAAAATCTAATCGGCCAAACTGGAAAATTGCGGATCATTCCGAAAAGGCAGATGAGGTCAAAGAGAACTTTGAGCTCTTTATGGATTCTGTGGGAGGTACGGAAAAGACATTAAACTTTAAAGACGGAGAATATGTCAAATACCTCTATTTAGTTCCGAAGGATGATAAGATTTCCGAGGGAGAGGAGCAGCTGGTATGCGCACTGCTTCCGGAAGAGGACAGTGCACCGGTGGGAGATTCCTACAATGCCTATGTCAATATCAAGGATAATGATGCGGTGGAAAGATCACAGTACATCTTTAGCAGTACGGAGGTAAAAGCTTCTCAGAAGAAGGCAGTTGTAACGCTCAGGCGTACCGCCGGAGAGAATTATTTTGATACGATCTATCTAGGAACCGGTGAGGGAACCGCCAATCAGGGGGCGGATTACAAGGCAGGTCTAAAAAAGGTGGAGTTTTACGCCGGAGAGACAGAGAAAACAATTTCGATTGATATTCTGAAAAATGAGTACCGGACAAAAAGCAGGGATTTTTATGTATTGTTAAGCCAGGATGGCACGTCGTATATGAAATCATCCTGTCATGTGACAATTCCGGCTGATTCTGCGGCAGATGCCAAAAATTTAAAGACAAAGATTACAGCAGGTTCTGCCAAGGCGGAGAAGATCAGTCCGAACGGATGGAAACCGGAAAACGGCCAGTGGGCGGTTTCGTCCAAAGATATGCGATATCTGCAGGGAGGAATCTGGCGGCAGAAAGAGGAAACACGTTTTGAAGGCACCGGCGGTCTGCGGCAGATAAAGATCAATAATAATGATTATACTTACGGGGCGAAGGAACTGGAATTTGGTTACTATAATTATGGAACCGGTAAAAACTGGACTACGACTCATAAGAAATGGAGCTGGAAAAAATTTAAGCGGGTTACCGTGACAGACTATCATCATGAGGATAAGTTTGGAACACAGTTGTATTATGGTGGAAAACACATGTGGTATTATAACGGCCGTACAGATTGGGCAGTGTGTACGAAGCCGTTTGAAAACGGTCAGTGGGGGCAGGATGTCACGATACAGAACTGGGCGAATGAGGGCAATCATTCCAATGGATATGTGGGCTGGCTTCGCCTGCGGTTAAAACAGTACAGTGCAAAGTGTGTGGCGGCAGCCGGTAAATACAATACAACAACATATAAGTTGGAATATAACGACAAAACAAGAAAATGCGAATTGAAACAGGATTCCACCAAGGATATTACTCCGGTATTAAAGATCAATTCCATTTCTTCTAATGTGCAGAACAGCAAAAATAATGTCAACGGCACATCATTTAATGTGTACCGTTCCGATGCCATTAACTTTAAATTAGACAATTTCTATGAGGACTGTATGGAATTGAACGGAATTGAGGCATCTGTCGATGGGAAAAAGTGGATCACGGTTTCCGGGGGCAGTAATCTTTCTGTTGTCTTAAATGCAGATTTCTTCAAAAAATTTGATCTGTTTAAAAACAGCACCATTTCTTTCCGGCCGCTGGTATCCCAGAGAGCCTCAAAACTAAAATTTAAGGTTGCCAATAAAGAGCGCGGCACCTTTTATGGTGTGGAGGATGGTCAGGAGTATTCCCTGAAACGTGGGGACAGTGTGAAGGGGATTACCGGACAGGGGAATGTTGCGGCATATAACCCGGCATTTTCACTGGGAACTACATGGAATAGAAACAATTATAATAACAGCAGATTAAATTATCGGGTTGCAGCAGATCATACAAATCTGACACTGGATCAAAATAACACCGCAGGCAATGTTGCGGACGTGACCTTAAAGGCAGAATATAATATTGTAAAGCTGGATTACAATGATACCGAGCTGACGGTTATGGCAGATCCGAATACCTACCGTAACACATACACCAATTTAAAGTACACGATTGACGATAAAACTTATGACTGCTCGGATACGAAACAGGTTCAGGAAATGCAGGATGCCATGGAGCAGCTTTATACGAAGGATCAGGATGCGAAGGTAACCATGTATTTTGAGTATCTGGCAAATCCAAAGTATCTGAACGGGAAAGGCCAGCAAAATATTACGTTTGGAAATCCTTCCAATGCACAGGTCAACGTATATGATCAGGATGGCATGCTGTTGAAGGATGCATCCCGTACGGTGGAGCCGGTGGAAAAGGATGGGAAATTTACTTTTACCATCAGCGATACATGGAAAAATCTTGGCTGGGTGGATGGTACGAGCTGTACGATTACATTCAAGGGGAGAAAACAGACCTCCCTTGAGACGGAAGTGGATTTTCTGGCAGGTTCCGGCGGATATGTGACGGTATCTGACGCAACGGATGTTCTTGCGGACAGCAAAGGAAACAGGATGGGAAATCTTGCCAGAGATCTGGTATTTAACAATGTTAATCCATTTACGGATTATACGATGACGTCCTATATATCACCAATGTATATCGGCAGATGGGGAGATTACTCCGTGGATGCGGATAACTCTGGTAATGCAGATAAGGAAAATGTGCAGAAGGCACAGGAGAGACTGAAGGATCTGGGATTTTCCGAAGATCTGGCAGGAAATGTCAATATTTACTACGGCAATGTTTTCCAGTACAAACCGGAAACCTATGCAAAGAGTAAAGTATATTATGATTTTGTAAAGAGAGATACTTCTACTGCAACGGACAATACATTACTGGTGCAGCTTACCCAGGAGGCCAGAACGGTGATCAATCCAAAGAAAAAGGTTGAGGTGCCTCTGACCGATGCGACGGTAACTTTTGCCGGGATTGACAAGGTTTCCGGGGATGAAGAGGGCTTTTATGAGTCGGAGGGCAGCTATGAAAAGGGTAAGACTTATACGGCAAGAGTGAATCTGGATTCTATGAGCTATATGGTTTCTGTACAGGGAACCGGTTATACGAAGGCGTCCATTGATCCGTCCCAGTATATGTTTCCGGATAATTTCTGTGCAACGATCGATGGGGAAAGCACCGGTGTGCGTACCAACGGAAATTCCCTGCTTAGTATTGTGGATGGGGAGACAGAATTTACCTTTGGTTTTTCCAATGCGTCTGCCGTAAAACCGAATAAGGCTGTTGTAACAATCCTCAGAAAAGGGAATGAGGTATACAAACAGACTATAAAAAGAGATGATAAAAGCAGCTTGTTTAAACTGTCTCTTAATACACTGAAAGCAGGTGTAAAAGGTGGAGACAAAATGACGATACGGGGCGTTTTCTCTGAAAAAGTTCAGGGAAAAGAAGTGGATCATGTCTATCCGGCAGTGAATGTAGGACTTACCTTTCAGAATAAGCTGACAGCGGTTAAGGTAGCTTCAAGTTTTAAAACACCTTTCAATAAGGTGCTTAAGCTGATCGGAAAGGTCAGTACAAAGTTTGATCTGCCGTTGGACTATGATCTGGAAAGTCTGGGAAATACGACACCATATACAGATCCGGAGACAGGGGCTGAGATTAATGCGATCCAGGTGGCATTTGGTTATAACAGCACCGTAATGAAGGATCTGAAACAGCAGCAGTTAGAGCATCGTGCCGAGAATAAGGGAGAAGGCATGAGCGGACGGGATAATATCCGTCAGTATATGGAAAGCCTTATGGGCGACGATGGAAATGATGATGACGTCGATGATGATAAAGATGATAAGGACGAGAAACAGACACCGGCTCCAAAGAAAGATCTGAATGAGAGCAAAAAAGCAGCAGAAAAGGCACAGGAAAGTGCAGCTCCGCAAAAGAGCAGTATGGGTTCCAGCAGCTTTAATTTTGATTTTAGTGTGGCTGTGATCCTGACGGTGGAATCCGGTATAGATGCCGACGGGGAAGCCGATGGCAATTATTACTTTAATTCCCTGGCATTGATCGCTTCTGCTAATGCAGATTTTCAGTATTCGGTATCCTATATGACGCCGATCGGTGTAGAGATTATTGCGGAACTGCAGGTAGGGGGAAAAGCGGTTGCGGCATTTTCGGCAGAGTCCTCCAATGGCAGGAGGTATGATGATGTCTTTAACCTGACAAAGGCGGGAGAAGATAAGGAGGGAGATTTCCATCTGAATAAGGATAATTTTTCTCTTTATACAAAGTTTATGCTGGCTCCGACTATTACTGTAGGTGCCGGCGTCGGTGTTGGAAAAGTGATCAATGTCATTGTGTCAGGAACAGCAGACTTTGACTTTGGCTTTACAATGCCGATCATGGGAGAAAATGAATCCTCTGCAGGCTATGGAAATGTCACATTAAGTGCTGCACTGAAATTAAAGATACTTTTTATTAAGAAAAAATGGACCCTGTATAAGGGCGAGAAAATGAGTCTCTTTCATTACGGAGCATCCAGTGTTGGAGAAATGCTTTCAGATTTCACAGAGAATTATCTCTATGAGGATATTGATGATGATTCCAATACAGAGAAATTTGCAAGAGATTATCTGAAAAATCAGAGTAAATGGCAGCCGTATGATATGAGTGCCAAAGCAGTAGATGCCGGCAAGGAAATTGTTCTGCAGGAGGGAGCATATCCAAATCCTCAGTCCCGGATCATCGAGATCGGAGATGAAAAGCTACTGGCAGTCTTTTTGACGGATAAAGGTGACAGAGCTGATATTAACCGCTCAGAGCTGGTATATAGTATCTCGAAAGATAACGGTGTGCAATGGTCTGTGCCGGTCAGTGTCAGTGATGATGGCACATGGGATGAAGCTCCGGCTCTTTACAAGGTGGGCAATGATAAGGTGCTTGTAACCTGGTCTGATGCCAGCCGCGAGTATACGAAGGACGATGACACGAAAACAGTCCTCTCACAGCTTGATATCAGCGGAGCATGGTTTGATATTGAGTCGGGTAAGATGGGAGACGAATTCCGGATCACACAGACCACAGAGGACGAGGTAATGGCGGATACCGATCCGATGATTGCATACGACGAGGAAACAAATCGTCTGGCGGTTTATTATACCAAGACGGATTACGCGGATACCAGAAGCCAGCTTGACGAGACAGCAAAGGGAGATATTGTATCAGACGAAAATGCAGATAATGTCGAAGAAGTTACCACATATGGTGATATTATTAACGGTTACAATGTGATCGCCTGCCGTATGGGAACCCTTAAGGGAGACACGCTTACCTGGGATGCAGCAGATCCGGAGCTTCCGGAGGCATATGGACAGAGATTTGTGGATCTTGGTGTGGCTGCTGTGGTATCGGAGAGTGCCATTGAGGTAGATACCGGAAATACCGCAATGGTTGAGGATGAAAACGGAGATATGGTGGAGCGGCCGGTTACAGAGACAAGAATCGTAACAGATCTTGTGGTTGACGAAAACAGCGATCCCCGTGTGGTGGATTCCGACAGCATTTCTTACAATGGTCTGTCCCTATATGCGTACACCATTGACCGGGATGCAAATCTGGAAACCACAAATGATCAGCAGCTTTATCTGCAGATCTATAACTTTGAGGAGGATACCTTCCATCATCCGATCCAGATCACGGCAGATGCAATGCAGACAGCAAAACCGCAGTTTGTACGCTGCAAGGGGATGACGTATTTATATTGGCTCCATGGTGGAGATATCCAGTATCTCAATGTCAGTGATGTTGTTTCTTCGCTTGATACGGAGAACAGCTATCTGGAAAAGAAGCAGGTTACTATGAAGGATCAGACTACGAGGGAAGTATATGTTCTGAACAAATATAAGAATGATCCGGTTGTGACAGCAATCCAGCATAGATCAGAGACGGATGCCGAGGGCAATGTGACAGAAGACAGGATCAGTGACTATGATGTGCAGGCAAATGATACCAGTATGTATGTTCTCTGGAGTGCTGTGGATACCTCTGTAAAGGATAAAGAAAAAACAGGGGCAGCCAATACTGTCCGGGAGACACAGCTTTATGGTGCATATTGCGAGCCGATGCTGGAAAGTGCGGAAGAATCCTTTGCATATGAGGATACCGATGAACTGACATATCAGTTTGCAGAAGGAAAAGACAACACCACATATCCGGTAAGCTTTACAGCACAAAAGGAGATGACTCTGGGAGATGGAACCGTACTGTCGCCGGGAGATGTATATCAGATTGACTACAGTAAGGAGGAAGATCTTAATGGCCAGACAGGTATCGTAAAGGCAGGAGATCCGGCAAAGGTGAAGTCCATCCGATCCTGTGACGGATATAACTGGTCTGAACCGGTACAGATTACCGATGGAAAAGGAGCCAATTATACAGATGTTTCCTTCCGGATAAATGAGGACGGATGGATGCAGGCAATGTTTGCGAAAGGACAGCAGAAGCTTGATGACAACAATGTATTTGAGGAGGATGAAGCAGCAAAAGCCCTTTGTGTACAGAACTTTGTTGTAACAAGTGAACTGGTATGTGGCGAAATTACCACTGACAAGGAGCTTTATACAAAGAATGAGAGTATTGCATTTACTCTTGATGTGACAAATGACGGTCTGAAGCCGGTTACCGGTGCACAGTATCGCATGTATCTGAAAAATGGAGATCAGATTCTCGGAGAGGAACCGGAATGGTCTGCTCTTGGAGATATCCCAAAGACAGATGATCCGGGCGTATTTCTGGGAGGAAATACGGTTACCCTCAGTGGAAGCGGCGATCTGAATGCAGACCAGATTGACGGAACAACAATTGTTGTGGAGATTAAAAATGGCAATCAGGTAGATACACTGGAAAAGAAGCTGGAAGAAAAAGCAGTATTAAGTATTCAGGCAGACAATGTACAGCTGCTGGATGAAAAGACCGCCTCTGTCAGTCTGCAGATTGCAAACAACGGAAATAAGGATTTCAAGGGTAATCTCGCAATCAAAGAGGGAGATCAGATTCTGGAAGAAGAAAAAGACTATGAGATTCCGTATGGAGAGAGCAAGAGGCTTGAAAAAACCATTGATATCAGCAAATGTAAATTTGGTGAAGTTATGATACAGGAAGATGGCAGCCGGAAGGATGCGATCACGCTGACGGCAGAATATGGTGATATCTGGCAGCAGTTTGAGGTAAGTAGAGAAGTGTCCCGGTGGGAAGGAATTGCTTCTGATGCCGTAAAGAGTATCAGCATTGGTCAATATGAGATTACAAAGGACAGTGCTTCTACCGACCAGAGTGTACTTGATACGATCAGTTCGGTGCAGCCGCTGCAGAAGGTGGATAAAACCCTGGAGATAACAGAGGATCAGATTATGAAGCTGGATACAATTTATGACGTGGATGATTCTGACGGGGCAGGAAGTGACCTGAAAAAAGCAGGTCTGGATGCCAAGGGAATACTGAATACGACCTGGTCTGTATCGGATGACAGCATTGCATATGTTGATGAAAACGGTGTCTTCGTTCCGTTGAAGGAAGGTGAGGTCAGCATTACCGCCAAGACATATCCGGGTGGTGAGATCACTGCAGCGGATCCGTTTGTTCCGATCGGAATTGACGGTGAGAAAAATGATGACTTTGGCACATTGATTCAGAGCGAGGGAGAAGGCTGGTTCCGGGAGGACAGGGCGATGTACCTGGTTCCGGAGAGTTTGATCCGGACTACTACGATCAAAGTGAAGGTAACCAAGGCTGCTGCGAAGCCGACGGAAACACCGGCGGCACCGACAGAAATACCAACGGCAGCACCGGGGGTAACACCGCCAGCAGCACCGACAGAAACATCGGCAGTACCGACAGAAACATCGACAGCACCGACAGAAACATCGGCAGCACCGGGGGTAACACCGCCGACAGTACCGACAGAAACATCGGCAGCACCGGAAGAAACGTCACCAGCAGCAACTCAAAAGCCGGCAACGACTTCAGTGAAAAAGACTACGCTGAAGGTAACGCTTCATAAAAAAGGTGACAGGATTATGGTGAAGTCTCTGCCAAAGGCAAAGATTACGACGGTTATTTACAAGAATAAAAAGACAGCTTTGAAAGGAAAGAAAGCCGGAAGACTTAAAAAGTATGGAGTTGTTAAGGCTAATAAAAAGGGAAAGGTCACGATCAGGTTAAAGAAAAAACTGAAAAAGAAACAGGCTGTCCGGGTAACTGCTGTCAAGAAGCCTTACAAGCAAAAGACAGTAGTCAAAGTAAAAAAATAATGTATCTGATCAGTTTATACTGACTGGATGTATCAGCAGTCCGGTGGGTCACTCTGCCGGACTGTTTTTCCTGAAAGGGGAATGGAGATGTATGATAATAATTCAAACGATTAGACGAAAAAAGAAGGCTATTGGAAAAATTTCCGTATTCCTGCTGCTATACATCATTGTAATGGGAAATCCGTTGTTGCTTCAGAAAGCAAAAGCGGAACAGAAGCCTGCGTGGTATGCAGCGGAGGAAGGGCTGACCGCAGACGGTGATGCGGCGGAAGAAATTGTGATCGCTGTGATAGACACCGGTGTGGATATGAATCATGCCGCATTAAAGGACTGTCTGTGGGTGAATGAAGCGGAACAAAATGGACAGGACGGAGTTGATGATGACGGAAATGGCTTCGTTGATGATGTGCATGGTTATAATGTCTGGGCCGGAAATGAAGATATCACGGATTGCGATGGACATGGAACACATGTGGCGGGAATTCTTGGAATGAAAACAGAGCAGGGACGAAATTTTGGTTACGGGGCACGTATCATGATCGTAAAAGCGGGAGACAGCCAGAATGGATTTTCAGCAGATAATTGTGTGAAGGCGATACAATATGCCGTTCAAAATGGAGCAGATGTCATCACTATGTCCCTGGGGGCAGACTATCTGGATGAAAAACTGGAAAAAGCCATTCACGCAGCTTCTCGTAAAGCAGTGATCGTGGCAGCGGCGGGAAACGAAAGTGTGTCAACCAAAGAGTCTGGTTTTTCGGACTCTGCGAATATATTTCCAGCGGGACTGCCGGACGTACTTGGTGTTATGGCATATGACAGTGACAGGAATCTCGCATGGTTTTCCAATTGGGATTATGCAACGGGGACTGCGGTGGATTACGAGATTGCGGCACCGGGAGTGGATATTTATTCTACGTGGCCGGGAGACCGGTTTAAAAAGCAGTCAGGAACATCCATGGCTGCACCGATTGCAGCAGGAGCATGTGGAGTATTGGTACGAAAATGGAGAGAGAACGGAGAATATGAGCCGGCGGCTATGATAGGCCAGCTGGTATTTGCGGCAGATCAATTTGTCCGCCTGACAGACCAGAAGGGAGAGCAGCATTCTTTTCCAAGGATCAACCTGGAAAAGGCATTGGAGGTAACGCCACAGCCGCGGGTTCATATCCGGAATGTGACAGTGGATGATGATACAAGATGGGGGAGTGCCAATGACCAAAATGGAATTGTGCAGAAGGGAGAAAGCTTTTCACTTTCATTGGAAATATTTAATTTATGGGCAAAGGCACAGGATATAGAACTTTGTGTTACGACAGAATGTAAAGATGTTTCTGTAAAGCTGCCGGATCTGAATGTGGAGTCTCTGGAGAGCAGAGGCAGCACCGGGATGACAGAGAGGCAAAATGCAGTAATCACGTTTTCGGGCAATATAGAAAAGGGGCAGCAGGTTTTGCTGGACATTACATTGAGGTACAAAAACGGGTACATGGAGGATGGAAAAGAATATATTACAAAAGGAAAGATTTTGCTGAAGGAAGGAGAAAAGGAGCTTTTATATTACGAGGAGCAGTTTGGGGAGGAGACACAATTACCGGAAGAAAGTGTGGTGGCAGCCGAAAGTCCGAAGCCGGAAGAAAGTGTGGTGGCAGCCGAAAGTCCGAAGCCGGAAGAAAGTGCGGTGGCAGCCGAAAGTCCGGAGCCACAAGAAAGTGCGGCGGCAGCCGAAATCCCGGAGCCACAAGAAAGTGCGGTGGCAGCCGAAATCCCGAAGCCGGAAGAAAGTGCGGTGGCAGCCGAAAGTCCGAAGTCGGAAGAAGACCCGGCGGTATCCACGGTACCATATTCACAGAAACTTCCGACGGCATCTGCACCTGTGACAAAGAAAACGACGAAATTATATCGTATCCGGGTCAAGAAAAAAAGACTTGTGGTTGTTACCGAATCAAAAGCGGAAATTGTTGTTACGATCTATCCCAAAAAGCGGATGGAGAAACATATGAAAAGAAAGAAAAGATGTTTTGTTTATTGTGGAAAGGCTGACAAAAAAGGAAGATATGTGTTGAAAACAGAAAGGTTAAAAAAGCGATATATGGTACAGATCCGGGTATGCAAAAAAAGGAAAAAAGCAGTGATTCAGAAATGGAGATTATCATGTTGACAGATATAAGAAGTGTATTAATGAAAAACAAGACAAATGTGGAGGAGACTGTATATACGGAACTTCCGGAGAAGATTGCGGAATATCCCCTTACGATCGGGGATTTTAATACCGTGATTTCAGGACAGGAAACAGTGGAACAGTTTTCTGCATTATTAGACAGCAAAAAACAATTTTTTGCAAAGCTTGGTGCCATGACAGAATATACGAAATGTGAGGAACAGATCAAAGAATTGTCGAAAGTGTTGAAAACAAAACGAGTTTCCGGAGAGATCCTTGACTGGGAGGAGAGAACAAAATTAAAGCAGGAAAAAAAACGGCTGGGAAAAAGAAAGGAGGAGATCGTTCAAAATCTGGAAAAAGAAATGCTTGAGGAGTATGGATTTGATTTTCAGACGAGGAAAGCGATTCTTTATAAAAAAACAGTATATTTTTCCTGGTTTGATGATCTGCAGAAGATGTTCCCGGCACTGGAATGGATCCGGACAGAGGATATCCGGCAGATCCCTCTTTTTGTTTCCCACCTGGAAAAGCTTAGAGAAGCAGTCCGCCGTGAGGAGCCGATCGGGTTTGTCGGAGGACCATGCCTGTTTGGAATTGATGAGATGCTGATAGAATTTGAAACAAAGGATGGACATAATGAAATATTTGATTGCAGCTGTGGACGACGGTGTCTGGCACAAGCCAAAATATGGGGAGAAGAAAGCATAGAGGATTATCTTGCGAAGCATGGCGGTCAGGTATGTTCCTTTCGTTTATTAAACCGCAAAAATGGTGTGACAAGGCAGGAATACGATAGCATTCGTTATTTATTTGCCGTGGCAGAGGTGTTTCATGGGAAGGTAGTGATCCCGCTGCCGGATATGTCCTATTTCAAATATATGGAGAAATCTTTGTGGTATCTGTCGGAGTTTATGATCAAAAGGATTATGAATGAATTTTGCCGGGAATGTTACACTATTACGGATAAATATATCCGGATGATCGAGAAGATCGCACAGGAGTTTCCGAAGATAGAATATACGGTGGTACATCATCGAAACCGGGAGTTGTGCAGGCTGTTTGAGCAGTACAGAGAAAAATATATCAGGGAATCTGCCTATATGCGTAAGATTACAAGCAAAGATCAGAAGAAAGAGGCGGTTGTGGATTATATTACAATGCTGGCGCTTCCATATTATATTTATGGGACATCGTATGTTGTGCAGGTAGATAGTGTGGATGAAACGGATTCCGGAAGAAAATGTAATAAAATTCATGGAAAGGATATGGAATTGATCCAGATCCTGTATCCGGAGTATTTAAGCAGTGATGGGAAACATACAATATACAATACATCTCTGGAGTACAAAGATTATCTGGAAATGGAGGAACGAATTGAAAAAATATAGATGGGTCGGATGGACAGCAGGAGGAGGGCTTATCGCAGCTGCTGTGGCACTAATTCTTCTGCATTATTTTAACCCTGCAAAAGGTGTATACCAAAAAACGGACACATTTAATCTGGTAATCCTTGACAGCGGCGATTACTATTATTCCGATGATGGTATTGAAAATGGGATCAGGCTTGCATTAAGGGATTTAAAGGAAGAGCAGGGCATTACCATAAAAGTAAAACGTGTTGATGACGGGGGCAATTATGTAAATGGCATTTCTCTTGCAAAGGCATTGTCTGAGGATGATCAGGTGGATGCGGTGATCAGTTTTCAAAATTTCGAATCCATCGGAGCCGAGGCGGATTTTTTTGAACAGGCACAGAAGCCATTCATTGTTACTATGGGATGCTATGATGAGGTGGCAGAAAAGGGATATTCGTATCTGATCACTGATTTTTTAAGTGGAAAAATGATCGGTGAACGGATCGGGGAATATCTCAAAAACAAAAAGAGTTGTCGTGTCGCATTGTGTCATTCGGATACAACCTTTGAAAAGGATGAGATGAAGGGAATCCAATCCGTGATCAACGGGACAGATCAAATGGATATATATCATACACAGACCGGACCCTTTGACGATTCCGGGTTGGCACAGCTTTTGACCGATTGTGACACATTGGAAATTGATGCTGTGGTAGCAAATTTTTATACCCAGACAGACAGTGCCTGGCTGCTTTCCAAACTTCGGCAGAAACGACCGGAGATGATGGTGGTGGGGGATTATGCACTGGACAGCTCGGAAATATTGAAGGAATATGGGAAAGATTTAGAAGGAGTCGTGATCGTTCCGGTGTATCCGTATCAGGAAAGTGAAAAAATGGAGCGGTTTATCAGACGTTACGAAGGAGAAAGCAGCGTGGAGTTTTCTACGGCAGCCGTACAGTATTATGATCTGTTCCGGATGCTTGGAGAAGCTGCAACAAAGAAAAAAGAAACGGGACGGGCGTTGATGAAGAAACTGAAAAATAAAAAGGGTTATGAAGGCGTGGCAGGCACCATCACATTTGACGGGAAAGGACGTCTTTTTGTAGAAAAATGTCCTGTGTTTATCTGTAAAAACAGTAAATTTGTGCGAGGAGATTAGTATGAAACAGGGAATATTTCAGGAAAAAGCAGTGGAAAGCCTGTCAACACCGGAACAGCTGGATCAAAGAATTAAGATTATTCCATCCGGGGGATGGATCATGTTTGCCGCTATTGTGACCGGCGTGGCTGCGGCACTGTTGTGGGCGTTTTTTGGGACAGTCTCCAGCGGTGCCAATTATCAGGGCGTTGTATTTGACTATAATGATGTCTTAAGTGTGCGGGCACAGCAGGATGGTCTGCTTCGGGATGTATTGGTGGAGGAGGGAGATCAGGTTGCGCGGGGAGATATTATTGCGGTCATAAATAATGAGGAATCCCTGCGGCGGATCAGTGATCTGAGGAACAGGCAGAAGAATGTTTCGAAGGGATCGGCGGAATATGAAAAAATAGAGGAGAAGGTTCGAAACTATCAGGCAGGGTATATGTTGCGAAGTACCGTAGACGGGGTGGTGCAGAAAATTCTGCTTTCAGGACAGGCAGTGGAAAAGGGAGATGTCGCTGCGGTGATCGTTCCACAGGATGAGTATAGTTATCAGGAGGTATACATATATGTGCCCAAGGAGGATATCGGTGCACTGTCCATCGGTATGGAGGCGCAGATTACTCCGTCCTATGTGATGCGGGAAGAATATGGGTATGTGGAGGGAGTAATTTCGCATATTGATGAAAATATTGTGACGGAAAATCACATTACAAAGCATATGGGTACCATGGATTATGTAGAAGAGCTTCTTCCTTCCAAAAACTGTGTAGAGGTGACGATACAGCTCAGTGTCCGTGAAAACGGACAGGGAGGATATGTCTGGTCTAATCCGAAGGGGGAGGCACTTAGTATTAAATCCGGCGACCGGTGCAAGGTCCGGATCATCAAACAGGAATATCACCCGTATGAATTGATCATAAAAGAGAGGTAATGGAGGCGGATATGAGAAAGATAAAAAAAGTACCCGTAATCCTGCAGATGGAGGCAGTGGAATGTGGGGCTGCTTCTCTGACCATGATCCTGGCATATTATAAAAAATATATTCCTCTGGAAAAGATGCGGATCGAATGTAATGTGACCAGAGACGGAAGCTCTGCGAAATATATTGTGAAGGCTGCGATGCACAACGGACTGGAGGCTAAGGCTTATAAAATGGATCCAGAGCAGATCCGGCAGAGGGAGGATTTTCCCATGATCATTCACTGGAACTTTAATCATTTTGTGGTTCTTTGCGGATTTGATGGGGAGGAGGCGGTGATCAATGATCCGGCTTCCGGCAGAATCAAGGTTGCGACGGATGTTTTTGACCGGTCCTTTACCGGTATTGCGATGTGTTTCCGGCAGGGAGAGAAATTTCAGCCGCAGGGAAGTCCGAAAACGACGAAAAGTTTTCTGGGACGGGAGCTCGCGCGGATGAAACCGGCATTGTTTTTTGTGACGATCCTGGGGATTATCTACAGCCTGATTCAGATATTATCTCCGGTATTTTATAAGATTTTTACAGACCGGATTCTTTTGGGAGGAGCACCGGAATGGATGGAGCCGTTGATGCTTATTATGCTGGCTGCAGCAGCGGCTCTTTTGGTCAGCGGATGTCTGAAAAATCTTTTTTTGCAAAAAATGATGGCGAAATTCCGAATCTGTAACACTTCCCGGTTTTTTTGGAAGCTTCTGCGTCTTCCTATGTCGTTTTTTGATCAGCGTTTCAGTGGGGATATTGTATCGCGGGAGCAAAATAACGAAGAAATCGCGGCAATTTTATTTCAGAGGATCGTTCCATCGATTATGGATCTGGTGCTGGTGTGCTGTCTGATGTTTTTAATGTTTCTGCTGGATCCCCGGATGGCAGGAGTGGTGCTTGCGGCAGGAGTAATGCAGTTATTATGTATATTGGCATTGACGGAAAATTACGGAAACTTAAGCCGGGGGCTTGGACGGGATGGAGGAAAATTGTCCGGGATCAAGCTGTCGGGGATTTCTATGATCGAGACGGTAAAGGCCAGTGGCGCAGAAAGAGGAATTGTTGAAAAAATTTTGGGTTATCAGGCAAAGTATGACAATGCAGCACTGAAAATGGCAAGCAGCCGGATTTATCTGGAAACCCTGCCGGGACTTCTGGAGGGGATCTGCAATAGTCTGATCCTGATCTTGGGCATACAGGCTGTATTTCAGGGGAAACAGACCATCGGTACTCTTGTGGCATTTCAGGCATTTTTGCAGCTTTGTTTCGCTCCCATGGCGTCTCTGGCCGGATGTATTCAGGCGTTGCAGGAGATGAAGGGAAGTATTGAGCGGGTTCAGGATGTATTTGAATATGAGGAAGAAATAGATGAAACAAAAATATTCTGCGCGGCACAGGAAGGAAAGGAGCGGCTGGAAGGAAGAATTGATATGAAAAATATCACGTTTGGCTACAGCCCCGCCGCCCCACCGCTGATCCGGGATTTTGATATGCATGCGGAACCGGGACAGGTGATCGCTCTGGTGGGAGGCAGTGGAAGTGGAAAATCGACACTGGCAAAGCTGTTATGCGGTTTATATCCATGCAATTCCGGGGAGATCCGATATGATGATATCCCTATTGGTGAGCTGGATCATTATCTTTTTCATTCCTCTGTCGCAGTGGTAGATCAGAACATTTCATTGTTTGGAGGAACCATATGGGACAATATTACCATGTGGAACGAAGAAATCAGTCAGGAAAAGGTAGTGGAGGCGTGTAAGGATGCCTGTATTCATCAGGATATTTTGATGAGAAAAAATGGGTATCAGTATGAGATCAGTGAAGGGGGCTCTGATTTTTCGGGAGGACAGAGACAGCGGTTGGAGATTGCCAGGGCATTTGTTATGGAGCCCGGGGTCATGATCCTCGATGAAGCGACGTCTGCGCTGGATGTGATGACAGAACAGAAAATTATGGGAGCTGTCCGAAAAAGGGGACTTACTTGTATTATTATTGCCCATCGGTTATCGACTATCCGTGATGCGGATGAAATTATTATGCTAGAGCAGGGTGTGGTAAAGGAAAGAGGAACTCACGAGGAATTGATGAAACAGGAGGGAGCTTATGCGGCATTGTTACATTCCGATTAGCGAAAGGAGAATGGCTTGAACCAGATAGAAAAGAAAAGGGAACGGGAGAAACAGATGCTTCAGGAATCCTGTCTGCGGCTGTATGATCTCCTGGAAAATGAAAAAGAAACGGCGGGTGGTGTGGACCGGGGAGAACAAAGCCAGCTCCGGCGGGTTTTACAGTATTATCATCTGCCCATAAAGGAATCCGCTGCAGGTCTACAGTACGAAAATATAGAACATATGCTTCGACGGAGTGGTCTGATCACAAGGAGGATCATTCTGGACGGTGCATGGTGGAAGGAGGCGTCGGTACCGCTTTTGCTTACGGATGAGGAAGGAAAGCAGTATATGGCAATTCCTTCCGGGGGAGGGAGATATTGTGTCTGGAGGGATGGAAAAGAGCAGCGCCTTAATTCAAAAAATACGACGGATTTTCAAAGTATAGCCTATTGCTTTTATAAGCCATTTCCATCGGATCAAAAAGGAATGAAAATGGTATGGCGTTTCCTGTGGGAGAGCATTTCCGTATGGGATATTTTTGTGATTTTTGGAATCAGTCTCATGGTGGAGTTATGTGGTCTGATCCTGCCATACATTAACAGTGTTGTGTATAACACTGTTATTCCCTCTGGCACATCCAGACAGATTCCGGGAATTGTGGTGCTGGTGATCAGCACAGTATTCTTTTCTGCTTTGATCTCGCTATATAAGGAAATCTCTGTGGCACGGATTGGGGAAAAAATGAAAACTGCCGGACAGAGTGCTGTCTGGTGGCGGCTGCTGCAGCTTCCGGCATCTTTTTTTAAGAGGTATGATTCGGGAGAATTATATCAGAGAGCCGATGCTATAGAGGATATCTGTAAGACGATCGGAGGCAGAATGATTCCTTCCGCTCTGACGGCAGTTTTATCTTTGATCTATCTGTTTCAGGTATCCTTTTTTGCAGAACGGCTGTTACTGCCGTCTGTTGTGATCATTTGTGCGCAGATGATCAATATTGCTCTGACCGGGATTTTACAGATCCGTCTCCGGGAAAAAGAAAATAAAGTACATACGCAGGTGACAAGTATTTCTTTTCAGTTGATCAAAGGAATTCAGAAAATAAAAACGGCAGGAGCGCAGATCCCGGCATTTGGCCGATGGGCAAAGGCATGGGAAAATATGCCGGTGATGGGGCATCCATGGATTACGATCTCTCCGATTATTGGTAAAGCAATAACGCTGGTGGGAAGCATTGCATTGTACTGCATTGCATGGAAAAGTGAAATATCTGCTTCCAATTATATTGCATTTCAGACGGCGTTTTCTTCTTTTGTGGTGTCTGTCATGATGCTGGCGGATTTTGGATTTCAGTTTGGAAGCCTGAAACCGGCGGTGAATATGCTGCGTCCCCTGGTGGAGGAAAGTCCGGAATTATATGAGGACCGGGAATATGTAGAGCAGTTGAAAGGACAAATTGAACTAAATCAGGTCCGCTTCCGCTATGTACCGGATATGCCCTATGTGCTGGATGGCCTTGATCTGCAGATTAAAGCCGGAGAATATCTCGGAATTGTTGGGGAGTCCGGCTGTGGCAAATCCACTTTGATGAGGATTCTCCTTGGCTTTGAAACGCCGGAAACCGGTTCCGTTTATTTTGACGGACGTGATCTGGGGCAGCTCGATCTTCCTTCCCTGCGGCGCCGGATCGGAGTGGTACTGCAGGATGGAAAATTATTTGCCGGTGATATTTTTGATAATATCGCGATCTGTGCCCCGTGGCTTACCATGGAGGAGGCATGGGAGGCGGCAGAACGGGCCGGTTTTGCGGAAGACATTCGTCAGATGCCTATGGGAATGTTTACAATGATCTCAGAGGAGGGGGGAGGAATCTCCGGGGGGCAGAGACAACGGCTGCTGATCGCCAGAGCCCTTGCCAGTGATCCGGGGGTTCTTCTCTTTGACGAAGCCACGTCAGCTCTGGATAATGAAACCCAGTCAAAGGTGGTGGACACCCTGAAAAATATGAATTGTACCAGAGTGGTGATCGCACATCGTCTGTCCACGATCCGGGACTGTGACCGGATCATTTATCTGGAACATGGCAGGGTGGTGGAACAGGGAGACTTTGAGGGACTAATGGAGAAAAACGGGAAATTTGCAAAGATGGCACAACGTCAGCTGCTATAGAAAGAAATGAGGTGAAAATATGTTTACCGCGATCAAAAAACTGGAAATAAAACAGAAGGATATCATTTTCTTGCTGTTATCCCTGCTGCTGTTTGTGGCAGGAATACTGCAATGGTGGTGCTTTCCGCAGACATCTTCCTTGAAAGAAGTCATAGAAAATCCGTACTTTACCACCAGGGATGAGCGGGGAAATCATTATATTATTAATAAGGGGAAAAGTGAAGTGCTCAAGGTGTCGAAGGAGAACCGGATCATGTCAAGGTTATCCTGGGACAATCATGAAGCAGACTGCTTTGGGGAGGCTGATGAAGTTGCAGTAGACCGAAAAGGCAATATATATGTACTGGATGTTATATGGAACGACACCGGTCTGGGACTTGCGATGGAACGGGTACTGCGTTATACGCCGGATGGAAAATTCGACCGGGTTGTGTTTGAAAAGGACTACTCCAAAACTATGATCACGAAGCGTCATCTGTTCTCACTTGTCCGCGTCGGGGATGAGATCCGTTTTGCAGAGGTACATCCGGATGGAAAAGGATTTTCTGTCTACGTATTAAAAAGTGACCGAAATAAGGCGGAGGAGTCTGTGGAATTTGACTGGGACAGTGCGATTGAAATTCAGGATTTTGCGCTGGATAAAAAGCTGGGTTATTTTGTGATCAAAAATGGAACAATTTATTCCTTTGACTCTGCAAAGATCCGGGTTGCCTATCAGGTGGCAGACAGACAATATATGCTTCCCTACAGCCTGTCCTGTCAGAATGGAGTCCTTTATTTTTCGGATATCTGCAATCAGGCGGTCTATCAGCTGGATGGCAGCCGGGCGAAGCTTCTGTATGGAAAAGAGGATTTTGAAAAAATAACTTCCGGCCAATTAGGGCAGGATATTTTAGAAACCATAAACGTGACAGGGGAAGGAAAAGAACAGATCCTGTCAGTAACCTGGAATAACCGGGTGACAGAAATCGGGATGAACCGCAGTCAGGATGTCAGCCCGTCGTCAGAAATGAATTATACCCGGACTTCTGTCCTTCTTCTGGGACTGCGATATTTTTGCTTGGGGATAGCGTCAGTCATAGCGGCATATTATCTGGCAGTTCTGGTAAAATATCTGATCGTGTCAGGTATCTTTCTCCAAAAGAAATTTACGATTTTTATGATATTGGGAGTCAGTGTTTCTGCAATGGTTGTAATGATGAGCATGCTACAGAGATTTAAGGAAAATTATGTGCAGGAGCAGATCAGCAGCATGTGTACCGTGACCCAGATCGCATCCGAAATTATGGACGTGTCAGCATTAAAGCATGTAACATATCCGTCGGATTATGGATCAGAGGATTACCGGAAACTGCAGGAGTGTATGAATGATCTGATCGATGTGACCAGTGAGTACAGCGAAAATTTATATTGTAATATCGTAAAGGTATCCGGGGACAGGGCATATGCTCTGGCGTATCTTGATAATTCCGTGGGTGGTTATTTTCCGTTGGATGAAGGAGAGGCAGCAGAGGCAAAGAAAGTTTACCGGACAGGGAAAAAACTGATCAATGATGGAAAACAGGATGCAACAGGTTCGTATGTTTATGTAAAAACACCGGTAAAAGATAAGTCAGGTAAAGTGATCGGCATTATAGAAATCGGTATGGTGTCAGATACCCTGTCGGGAATGATCGACTCCATAAAAACGAAAATTATGGTAGAGATCGCATTGATGGTGATCATTGCCGTCTTTATTTTAAATGAATGTCTTGCATTTATTGAGGATCGCCGGGAATGGGCAGATAAAAGAAAACAGCAGGGAAAGAAAAGCTTTCCGATTCCGTACCTGCGGATCATTACATTTTTTGTATTTGCCGCTTATAATATGCCTACCAGTTTTTTGCCGGTGTATATTGAAAAGTTTTACCGGGAAGATTTTCCAATTTCCAGAGAGCTGGCGGGTTCATTGCCCCTGACGGTTAATTTTGCCATGATCGGCATATTGTCAATATTTTGCACCGGACTTTTGCGCAAATTTGGTTTTCGGCTTGTCATGGCGGTGGGGGCTCTGTGTTGTGGTATTGGGGAGATTTCCATGGCATTGGCAGAAAATTATGCCATGGTTCTGGGCGGATTGATCATGGGAGGTGCCGGCTGTGGTCTTGTGATGAATGGTTTGTCTATTATGGCAGCAAATCAGGAGGGGGAGGATCAGACAAAGGGATTTTCCGTGATCAATGGTGCGATATTATCCGGAATGATCTCCGGCACGGTGATCGGAGCCGCTCTTGCAGAAAATCTGGGCGAATCACGGATGTTCTTTTTCTCGGCGGCAATCTGGGTAAGTATGCTGTTATTGATCTTTGTTATCGGCGGAGTCTTTCATATGTCAGAAGAAAAACGGCAGAAGCATACCGGAAAACTGGCATTTCTGTTTTCCGGACCGGTGCTTGGCTACTTGCTTCTTGTGGTGGTTCCTTATGTGGTCATCAATGGATTTACCAGTTATTTCCTGCCGATCTTTGGTGACAGCTATGGCCTCAGTGAGTCTCAGACCAGTCTTTTGCTTGTCATGAATTGTCTGGTGGGAATTTTCCTCAGCGAGGCATTGACGGGGCTTACCATGAAATATCTGGGAAGAGGAGCCATTTATCTGTCCAGTGCTCTTTCCTTGGGGGCAGTGCTTCTGTTTGGATATTTTCAGAACCTGCCTATGCTGGCTCTTACACTGTTTCTTTTGGGAGCTTCCAAAAGTTTTGGAGCGGCAGGAAGGGAAATTCTGTTTTGCAGACAGCCTGTGGTGGCACAATACGGAGAGGATGAGGCTATGGGATATTATAATCTGGCAGATAATCTGGGCGAATCCATCGGAACCATGGTATTTGGTGGAATGCTCAGCATAGGACTTGTGACAGGTATGTGGATCTTTACGGGGATCTCTGCTGTGACTCTGGGGATATACACCTTGATGGGAAAGAAAAAGAAAATGGAATAAATTTACTTATAAGTTATAGACTCAAACTTCGCACCCCTGAAAATTGCTTGTGCCCATAATGTTTCTTATGTGGCAAAGATTACAATATGATTTTTGCC
>OLWA01001253.1_pt1 | contig 26999 bp, 23 predicted proteins | sample 1673251 | NCBI WGS metagenome assembly OLWA01 (sample SAMEA3178937, study PRJEB25190) | human gut metagenome | biome: human gut; feature: human-associated habitat; material: faeces | place: Austria | collected 2013 | reverse complement strand
AAGACACCGCCCTTTCACGGCGGTAACAGGGGTTCAAATCCCCTTGGAGTCACTTTCCTTTAAGGAAACAATTAAATATGGTGCCATAGCCAAGTGGTAAGGCAAAGGTCTGCAACACCTCTATCCCCGGTTCAAATCCGGGTGGCACCTCTATCAGAGTCCAGAGCTTAATGCTCTGGATTTTTTTTGCGTATATAAATATTTTTATTACCGCCGGGACTTCATCATACAAAAGCGATATGCTATAATCTTCTTATCATGTAATGGGGGAGGAAGGAATATGAGAAAAAAATCCATGGCAGTAGCCGTAGCAATCGCCCTGACAGCGGGCACAGTGATGCCGCAGATGACCCTGGCGGACTCTTTTGCACAGGAAGCTGTACAGGAACTGGATGTGCAGGCGGATTTTTCGGAAGGAGAGAGCGCGGATGATTCCGGATTCGAAATCGAAGAAGCAGATGGTGATGAAAATGCACCAGATGTAGAAGTGGACGGGGAAATGGATTCAGAAGAAGACAATGCAGGTTCCGAAGAACAGCAGGAAGACTCGCAGATATTTTCATCGGAAGATGCAGCTGATCTGGATGACGGAAGTATGCAGACGGAGGAATTTAGCGACGGAGATAATGAAGAAAAGCTGGAGTATGCAGGTGAACTTTCAATAGATTCTGCGGGCAATGGCCTTTATGCAGATGAAAATGGAGAAAGTGATAATACGAACGAACAGAATTACACAACCTGGTCAAGTCCGATGTATTCTTATCTGACGAAAGAAGATGATGGCTATTATCGTGTAGAATGTGTGAATAGTAAATTACTGATCGAAAAATATGATTTAGATTTTGTAAGACAGTCCAGTAGAATAATGGAACCGGAATTAGAGAAATTCGGAGGATTTTATGCAGGAAAAAATGCATATTATGTTGTCTGGGGGCAGAAGAATCCAGATGATGATCCGGATAAGGAAGTCATACGTCTTGTCAAATATGACAAAAACTGGAATCGTCTGGGAGCTGCTTCTTTAATTGGAGCAGACACCTATGATCCATTTACAGCAGGATCTCTCCGAATGGCGGAGTATGGAAATGTTCTTTATATCAGGACGGCTCATGAACTGTTTGCCGGTACCAGCGGGGTACATCACCAATGCAATCAGACCTGGCAGGTCAGAACGACAGATATGACAACGATAGAAATAAACAATGGAGACTGGCTGGAAGGATATGTCAGTCATTCTTTTAATCAGTTTATTTTGGTTGATGACCAGGAGAATATTGTTGCAATGGATCATGGAGATGCATATCCTCGTGGAATATGTCTGGGAATGTATGAAAAAACAGCTTCTGAAGATTCATTCAAAAGCCCTTTTTATAGAGAAATGGTTTTGGAAGCATATGATGCTGACTGTAATGCAACAGGAATGGCAGTTGGTGGTCTGGAATATTCCAGCTCCAGTTATCTGACAGCTGGTAACTCGGTTGTGCAGGATGAAAACTGGTCAGAACATACAGTCAGAAATATTTTTGTTACCTCTACTTTGCGCAGTGACTGTACCAAAACACCTGTCAGGGTAGATAATGAAGCTGAGAATTCTTATACAATAAAGCATCCGCTGACATTGAACAAAACCACTTCTTTTAAATGGATCACCGGATATTCGGAAGCAGATGGAATTACAGCTTCCACGCCGCAATTGGTAAAACTTGGAAATGATTCATTCCTGTTGCTCTGGGCGCAGATGGAAGGATATTATTCCAATGGAAAAATATCTTATGTATTTCTGGATGGAAACGGAAACATGACTTCTCAGATTTACACAAAAGACGGATATCTTTCTGACTGCCAGTCGATTGAGAGGAATGGTAAAGCCATATGGTATATTACGGACAGAAAGCAGATGACTGTGTGCAGTGTTAGCCCGGATGGGACTTTCCAGACAGAGCTGGCACACAAAAATTCATATGAACCGGAAGTGAAATTTGCCAGAGATGAAGTGAAATGTGGATTAATCGAATCTTGCATAGAAAATCCACTTACTACAAATTCAGATGGAATCGTATCATATAGTTCCAGCGATGAAAACGTGGCAAAGGTGGATGTAGACGGTAAAGTAATGCTGATAAGCACAGGAACTTGTATGATTACAGCGAATGTATCTGCGGGAGTAGATTATGCAGCAAAATCTGTATCTTATACATTACATGTCCTGAATCTTAAAAAGCAGACAATTTCCGGAAAGAACAGTGTCACTTGTTTCTATGGAGATGATCCCTTTAAGTTGGACGTAAGCTGTGAGGGAAATGCAGAACTAAATTATGTAAGCGATGATCCGAAGACTATATCTGTTTCGAAAGACGGAAATATTATAATTCGTTCTGTGGGATCAACAATAATTCACGTAACAGCAGATGCAACAGAGGAATATGCAGGAGCAGAACTTAAAGTAACGGTTACAGTTGCTCCAAAAGATATATCAAAGGGAAAACTTATTTTTACGAAAACAGGGGATATTGCACTCGATACATCAGATTCGGATGTGGCGTTTGTTATTGGAAATAAAGTTCTGACAAAGAATACAGATTATTCATTGTCAGGAAGAAGCTACAGATATTACTCTTATGATCAATTGTATTCTTTTGAATGTACTGTAGAAGGTATGGGAAATTATACGGGAACAGTCTATATGGATATAAATCCGATCAGTGCAAAATCAAGAATGCTTTCAGCTGTATGGGGATCAACAGGAAATGAACTGACATGGAAAGAGGAAACTGGAGCACTTGGTTATTATATTTATCGCAAAACAGATGATGAATCCAAATACAGGCAGATCAAAAAAATTACAAGTACCAATATCACGACATGGACGGATGCAGAGCGAGATGGAAATATAGGAACGTATACATATTGTGTGCGTGCATATACAAGAAATGGCGAAAAGGAAGTTCTGGCAAATACATCAAACGCAATATCCTGTGGAAGTCCGGGTCCAGTTCTCAAAAAGGCTGTTTCTCAGAATGGAAATGCAGTAAAGGTAACCTGGGAGCCAATGCAGGGAGTCGATTCATATATTTTGTATTACAAAACGGGCAATACCGGATGGAAAGAAGTGGCAAAAGACATCAAAAATACAGAGTATGTACATTCGTGCCTGACACTGGGTGAAGAATATACTTATACAGTACGAGGTGCTTTGGGAAATAAAAAGACGGCTTATGACAAAGCAGGAGTTTCTGTAAATGTTTCTCCGGCAGAGGTAAAATTAGGAAAAGTTGTCTCTGCTGGATATAATCGCGTTAATATTACCTGGACCAAAATGAATGGAGTATCTGGATATGTGATTTATGTGAAACAGAGTGGAAAATGGGTGAAACTGGCCCAGACAACGGGAACATCCTATCTTCATTCAAATACGCGGAAATTCCCGGTTGTGACCGGAAGGGCGAACACCTATACTGTCAGGGCATTTTGCAGGAAAAATAACAAAATAATTTATGGCAGTTATTCTTCAAAAGGTATCACAGGAAAGGCAATGCCTGGAAAAACAACGATTTCATCTTTAAGATCTTCAAAAAGAGCATTTACAGTTTCATATAAAAAGGTAGAGGCATCAAGTGGATACCAGATTGCCTATTCGAGATACAGAAACAAAGGATATAGATATATTGTGGTTGGTAATTCAAAACTCAGTACTATGGTTCAAAAACTTGCTTCCAAAAAGAATTATTTTGTTAAAGTAAGAGCGTACAGGAATGTAGGAAAGAATCGATATTATGGTGATTTCAGCCCAATAAAAACTGTAAAGACAAAATAAAATTGACAACGGGGAGGGGAAAATTGGATGCTGGACAGATTTAATAAATTTATAGAGAAATGGATGGCTTTTGTCACGCCATTATGTCTGCTGGTTGGCGTATGTTTCCCGGATATTGCAAAACACGGACTTCCATACGTGACATATGTATTTGCATTTATGACATTCACAGGAGCATTGAAGTCCAGATTTCGTGATGTGGCAAATGTGATCCGTAACCCTGGAAGTCTGATCATGATCATGCTTATGCTGCACATAGCAATTCCAGCTGTGGCTTGTGGACTGGGACATCTGATGTTTCCGGATAATATGAACCTAATCACGGGAATGGTACTGGAGTTTTCGATTCCGACAGCAGTTGCCAGTATGATGTGGGTATCGATCTTTGAGGGAAACAGTTCCCTGTCACTTTCACTGGTCGTGATCGACACGGTTCTTGCACCGTTTATCATTCCTTTTACCCTGCATTTTCTGATCGGTTCCAATGTATCAATTGATGTTGGGGGCATGATGAAAGAACTGCTCTATATGGTGGCTTTGCCGGCAGTCGCAGCAATGTGTCTGAACCAACTGAGCCACGGAAAAGTCATAGAAACCTGGTCAAAGAAACTGGCACCTTTTTCCAAGATGGCACTGATGTTTGTCGTGACTTCAAATTCATCTAAAGTAGCACCATATATCCGCCAGATGAATTTACAGCGCGTTGCGGTAGCGGCAGCGATCCTTGTACTGGCGGCAGGCGGTTACTTCCTTGGCTGGCTCATCGCCAAACTGACACATCAGGATCAGAAGACGACCATTTCCATGGTATACGGAACCGGCATGCGAAACATCAGTACAGGAGCTGTCCTTGCGGTAGCTTACTTCCCAAACGAAGTCGTATATCCAGTCATGATCGGAACCCTTTTTCAGCAGATTCTCGCGGCGATTTCAGGAAAGGTGCTGACACGAAAAAAAGAAAAATAAATATCATATGAAGGAGGAAGGTATATGAGAAAAAAATCCATGGCAGTAGCCGTAGCGATCGCCCTGACAGCGGGCACGGTGATGCCGCAGATGACCCTGGCGGACTCTTTTGCACAGGAAGATGTGCAGGAACTGGAAGTGCAGGCAGATTTTTCGGAAGGAGAGACTGCAGATGATTCCGGATTCGAGATCGAAGAAGCAGATGGTGATGAAAATGCACCAGATGTAGAAGTTGACGGGGAGACGGATTCCGAAGAAGACAATGCAGGTTCCGAAGAACAGCAGGAAGGCTTGCAGACGTTTTCATCAGAAGAAGAGAGTGGTCTGGATGACGGAAGCCTGAAACCGGAGGATGCGTTTTCGGATGGTGATACGGATGAGGAGCTGAATCTTGCCGGAGAAATCTCCGCAGATGCTGTAAGAGGCGGATTTCAGACTTCCGCAAATGGAGAGAGTGATAATCGCAATCAGCAGGATTATTCGACAGGTTCTGCACCGTCATATTCTTATCTGACGGTAGAGCAGGATGGGTATTATCGAGTGGAGTATGTGGATGACAAGCTGCTGATAGAGAAATACAGCACAGATTTTACGAGGCAGTTTTCGAAGAAACTGGATTCGGAACTTGAACTGTTTGGTGGATTTTATGCAGGAAAAGATGCATATTATATTGCCTGGGGACAGATGAACTGGGATGAAGAGGATTCAAAGGAAGTCATACGTCTTATTAAATATGACAAAAACTGGAATCGAATAGGTGCGGCTTCTCTGAGAGGGGCCAATACAACAGCACCGTTTAGTGCAGGAAACCTTCGAATGGCAGAGTATGGGAATGTATTGTACATCAGAACATCACATGGAATGTATACGACCGATGATGGACTGAATCATCAGGCAAATCTGACCTGGCAGGTTCGAACCAGTGATATGACTTCGATAGATTCTTGTCATGAGATCACGAATCAGACAGAGGGATATGTCAGCCATTCCTTTAACCAGTTTATTCTGATTGATGACCAGGCGAATATCGTAGCGTTGGATCACGGAGATGCATATCCTCGAGGGGCACTTCTTGGAATGTATGAAAAAACAGCATCCGAAAATTCTTTCAGAGGGGATTATTTTGCAGATTTAGTCTGGGTAGCACAGGGAGAAGAGGGAGTTAATTATACTGGAATGTCCCTGGGAGGTCTGGAATATTCCAACAGCAGCTATCTGACAGCAGGAAATTCAGTAATACAGGATGCAAACTGGTCAGATCATAATACCAGAAATATTTTTATCACGGTTACTTCACGCAGTGACTGTACAAAAACACCTGTAGAAGAGCAGATTTCTGAAGATTCATATACGATCTCTTATCCACTGACACTGAAAGGGACGACTTCTTCTAAGTGGATTACCAGCTATTCAGAGTCAAGTGGAATCAGCGCATCTACACCAGAGCTGGTAAAATTAAGTTCAGACGCCTTTGTATTGTTATGGGCACAGACAAATGGATATGGAGAATCGAATGGAAAAATATCCTATGTATTTTTGGATGGAAGAGGAAATACAACTTCTTCAATTTATACGAAAAATGGATATCTTTCCGACTGCCAGCCGGTTGTCAGTGGCGGCAAAGCCATCTGGTATGTGACGGATGGAAGCAAAATGACCATATGCCGCATCGGATCCGATGGAAGTTTTGAAACAGAACCGGCGCACAAAAATTCATATGAACCGGAAATGAAATTTGACAGCAATGAGATAACCTGTGGTCTGGTTGATGGAACAGCATGGAATCCGTTCAGCACAAATTCTGACGGAAAAGTATCCTACAGTTCCAGTGATGAATCAATCGCAAAAGTAGATGCAAATGGAAAAGTATCACTTTTATCTACAGGAACCTGCAAGATCACAGCTCATGTATCAGCCGGTATCAATTATGCAGCAAAGTCTGTTTCCTATACTTTACATGTCCTGGATCTCAAAAAACAGACGATTCATGGAAAAAACAGTTTTAAGTGTGCTTACGGGGATTCGAAATTTAATCTTGGCATGACTTGCGAGGGAAATGCAGTATTAACTTATAAGAATGACACCCCGAATGTTGTCTCCGTTTCTTCAAAAGGAGAAGTGACAGTCAAAGCTGTGGGAACAGCGACAATTCATGTAATTGCCACTGCAACGGATACTTATTCAAGAGGTGCTTTGGATATAAAAATCACAGTCAGCAAAAAAGATATCTCAAAAACACAGCTGATCTTTACAAAAATAGGACCTGTCAAACGTGATGATGTATATCAAAATATAGCAGTGATCGATGGAGACAGGATTCTGGAAGAAGAGACGGATTACTTTAACTGGGGAGGAAGTTATTATTACGGATATCAGGATGACTATCTGCTAGAAATAGGACAGGACATAGAGGGAGTTGGAAATTATACAGGAGAAGCAGAATTATATGCAAGTCCGATCAATGAAAGATCCAAAATGAATTCTGCGAAATTCACCTCCAAGGGAAACCAGCTTTCCTGGCAGGAAGAAAGCGGTGCAGTGGGCTATTATATTTATCGAAAAGTAAATAATGATTCTACTTATAAACGAATCAAAAAAATCACAAGAAGTAATATTACATCCTGGACAGACACAGAATACGCAGGAACCATGGGAACTTATACTTACTGTGTCAGAGCCTACACACGGAATGGTGACAAAGAACTTCTTGCAAAGACTTCAAATGCTGTAACCTGCAGTCCGCAGCCGGTTCTTAAGAGTGCTGTCTCTCAGAATGGCAATGCGGTCAAAGTAACCTGGGAGCCGCTGAAAGGTGTGGATTCCTATATCCTGTACTACAGGAAAAACGGTTCATCCTGGAAAGAAGCTGCGAGAAATATCAAAGACGCTTCCTACACGCACACAAAACTTACACTGGGGGATCAGTATACGTATACAGTGAGAGGTGTGGTCGGAAATCAGAAAACAGATTATAACAAAAACGGAGTTTCCGCTTACGTTGTTCCGGCGGCAGTAAAACTTGGCAAAGTCACTTCCGCAGGTTATGACAGGGTAAAACTTACCTGGACCAAAATGAATGGTGCAGCAGGATACGTTATTTATATTAAACAAAATGGCAAATGGACGAAACTTGCCACAACAACCAACACCTCCTACATCCACATTAATTCAAAGAAATTCCCGGTCGTAACAGGCAGAGGCAACACTTACACAGTTCGGGCAATGTGCAGGAAAAATAACAAAACACTTTACGGCAGCTATTCCAACACAGGCATCACAGGCAAGGCAATGCCGGCAAGAACCGCGATTTCATCCCTGAACCCATCCAAAAACGCCCTGGCTGTATCGTATAAGAAAGTTGCAGGCGCAAGCGGTTACCAGATTGCCTATTCCCTGTACAAAGACAAAGGCTACCGATATGTTACGGTCAGCGGCAACAGGCTAAGCACAACGCTCAAAAACCTTGCTTCCAAAAAGAATTATTTCGTCAAAGTAAGAGCGTACAGAACTGTAAACAAAAAACGTTACTACGGTGCCTACAGCCCGGTAAAATACAAAAAAACGAAATAGGAAATAAAAAAATATCACTAATAAACGAATCATCAGCCCGAAAATCCAGCAAAATAAATACGGATAACGTTTTCACAAAATAAACCTCAATAAGCAAAAATACACGAAAAACTGCAAGATTTCAGTTCAAAAACAACTGGATCTTGCAGTTTTTTGCGTGTAAAAGACATCGTTTTCTGATCTTATGATTTCTTTCTCGCAGAAAATATGGTTTTATAGTGTCACAGCAAAACACAACACGAAACCATACAGGAAAGAGAGGAAGAGTATTATGAAAAAAAGACTTTTAGCATTAGGAATCGCGGCAGTTCTTGGAGCAAACATCGCAGGCACATCAGCAGTGTGGGCGGCAGATAAGGTGGAGATCACAAACGTATCCTACGATCCGACCAGAGAATTATATGAGCAGTACAATAAGGTATTTGCAGAGCACTGGAAAGAACAGACAGGACAGGAGGTGGAAGTGACACAGTCTCACGGCGGCTCAGGCAAACAGGCACTGGAAGTTGCAAATGGTCTGGAGGCAGACGTTGTGACACTGGCACTGGAATACGATGTCAATGCAGTCGAAAATGCCGGCCTGATCGACGAAGGATGGATCGATGAATTTCCAAATGACAGTTCTCCGTACACATCCACGATCGTATTCCTGGTCAGAAAAGGAAATCCGAAAGGGATCAAGGACTGGGATGATCTGATCAAAGAAGATGTCGGAGTTATCACACCAAATCCAAAAACTTCCGGAGGAGCGAGATGGAATTACCTTGCAGCCTGGGCGTATGCGGACAAGCAGTTTAACGGAGATGAGGACGAGATCAAAGACTTTATCAAAAAACTCTACGCAAACGTACTCGTACTGGATTCTGGGGCAAGAGGTGCAACAACTTCCTTCGTAGAAAACGGACAGGGCGATGTCCTGATCGCCTGGGAAAATGAAGCGTATCTTTCTGTACAGGATTATCCGGATGATTACGAGATCGTGACACCGAGCATCAGCATCCTGGCACAGCCGTCTGTAGCGATCGTTGATGAGGTGGTAGATAAGAAAGAAACCAGAGATGTAGCGACAGAATATCTGAATTATCTCTATTCCGATGAAGCACAGAGAATCGCCGGAGATAACTACTATCGTCCATCCAATGAAGATATCCTGAAAGAATATGCAGATGTCTTTGACCTGAATATAAATCTTGTTACGATCGATGATTTTGGCGGCTGGGATAAAGCACAGGAAACACACTTCGCAGACGGCGGTGTGTTTGACCAGATCTATGAAGAATAAATAAAAATATTTCAGAGCAAATAAAAAACCTCCCCTGGCAGGACAGCAGGACCGCTGCACCAGTGGAGGTTTTATGTATGAAAGGATTTTATTTATCCACGATAAACAATCTTTCCCTTGCAGATCGTGTAATGGATCTTTCCATAAAGTTCTGCGCCTTTGAACGGGCTGTTGGAGGCTTTGGAGGCAAATTCTGTAACGGTCCACTTTTCATCAGGATCAAAGATCACGAAATCAGCAGGAGCGCCTGCCTGGATACTGCCGCCCGGAAGTTTGTAGAGAGAAGCCGGATTGCAGGTCATTTTTTCCAGAAGCTCTGTCAGAGTGAGGTATCCTGGCTTTACAAGGGAAGTGATGCCAAGACCAAGAGAAGTTTCAAGGCCTGTGATACCGCTTGGCGCTTCTGTGAGAGGCTTGGATTTTTCTTCGACACTGTGTGGTGCGTGGTCGGTGGCGATCAGGTCGATTGTGCCGTCTTTGAGCCCCTGAATGATCTCCTGGCGGTCTTTTTCGGTGCGGAGAGGCGGATTCATCTTGGCAAGTGTGCCGTGCTCAAGAAGTGCTTCCTCTGTAAGTGTGAAGTGATGCGGGGTTGCCTCTGCGTGGATGTCAGCACCGAGTTTTTTCGCTGTGCGGACAAGCTCTACGGAGTTTCCGGAACTGATATGCTGGATTACGACAGCAGCACCGCTTCGAAGGGCAAGCATACAGTCACGGGCAACCATCACTTCCTCGGCGATCGCAGGTGAACCGATGACACCAAGCCTGGCGGATGTTTCTCCGGCGTTGATTCCGTTATTGGTGATGAATGCTTTGTCTTCTTCGTGGAGACTGATCGGCATATGAAGTTCAGCAGCTTTACACATTGCTTCATAGCAGAAAGCAGCATCGAGAAGCGGGATCCCGTCATCGGTAAATCCGCAGGCACCGGCATCTGCCAGGGCATCGAAATCTGTCATTTTTTCGCCGCTTAAGCCGTAGGAGACGGAGGCAGTCTGATAGATATGTATGTTTTCGTCCTGGGCACGTGTAAGGATGTCTTTGAGCGTGCCTACGGAGTCAACAGTAGGTTTGGTGTTTGCCATGCAGATGACGGAGGTAAAACCGCCTTTTGCCGCGGCAAGGGAACCGGTATGGATATCTTCTTTGTAAGTAAGTCCCGGGTCACGGAAATGTACATGTGTATCAACAAGTCCCGGTGCGACAGTCAGACCGGAAAGATCAAGAACTTCCTCATTATCTTTGGCAGAAAGATCTTTTCCGAGTTTGACGATCGTTCCGTTCTCAACGCGGATGTCCACAGGTTCGTTGGTTTTTGTAGCAGGATCAATAAGATGACCATTTTTCAAAAGCATAATTTTGCCCTCCTGATGGAAAATATTAAAATCAGTATAGAAGAAACCGGAGAGCTTTGTCAAGTCGACAGAACCCTCCGGTTTCGGAATAATTATTGGAAATACTACTTAATTAAAGATCTACAGTATCAATATGCTGTTCTTTGATATTGTGTTTCTTTGCATATCCTGTAAGGATCAGAGTCAGGGCTCCGTCGCCTGTTACGTTGCAGGCTGTACCGAAGCTGTCCTGAAGAGCAAAGATAGTAAGCATCAGAGCTGTTCCTGTTTCATTGAAGCCAAGGACACCGGTGATGATACCAAGAGATGCCATAACAGTACCGCCAGGAACGCCAGGAGCGCCCAGAGCGAAGATTCCAAGAAGCAGGCAGAACAGGACCATGGTTCCCGGAGACGGGATGGAACCGTAGAGCATCTTGGAGATCGTCATACAGAAGAAAACTTCTGTCAGAACGGAACCGCACAGATGGATGTTGGCAAAAAGCGGAACACCAAACTGTACCATATCTTTGCGAAGCGGCTTTGCCTTGCCTGCACACTGTAATGCAACGGCGAGAGTGGCAGCAGAGGACATGGTTCCGACTGCAGTAAGGTATGCAGGACCGTAGTGGCGTACAACTTCCCATGGATTTTCGTGAGAGTATGCACTTGCGAGGACATACAGAAGTGTCATCCAGATAAAGTGGCCGATCAGCACGATCACGATGACTTTGAGGAATACAGGAAGCTGTTTGGTGATAGAACCTTCATATGCCAGTCCGCAGAAAGTCAGTCCGATGAAGAATGGAAGAATCGGAATGATGATCTTTGATACGATGGAAAGGACGATCTTCTGGAATTCATCAAGGAGTCCTGTGATGAGTTTTGCTTTGTTCCAGGTGGCGGCAAGACCAACCATGATGGAGAATACAAGTGCACTCATAACGGACATGATCTGCGGGATAGAAAGTTCAAATACGACTTCCGGAAGCTCTTTCAGTCCTTCTACGTTTGTCACGATAGAAAGATGCGGGATCAGCGTATAGCCGGCTGCAACAGAAAACAGGGCTGCGCCGATGGAAGAAACGTAAGCGATCACCAGAGCAACACCAAGCATGCGGGAAGCACTGTTTCCGAGTTTGGTGATGGAAGGTGCGATAAAGCCGATGATGATCAGCGGTACACAGAAGTTGATAAGCTGCCCAAGGACATATTTCAGAGTAACGACAATATTCAGGATTGCCATAGTGACAGAAGAAGAATCTGTACTGCTAAGGATAAGTCCTGCGATAATGCCGAGTACAACGCCTACCAGAAGTTTAAAAGGCAGGCTGGTAAAAAAACTGTTTTTTTTCATGGATTTGATCCCCCTGTAAAAGTTTGAATAAATTTCAGCAGTCCTGATCGATATCTGCCTGGTCGATCATGACATTGAGAATTTCCGTATCGGTAGCGCGCATTCCCACACGTCCGATATAGCCCATGCTCTTGATCGTTTCCTCGATATCATCCTTGATGATACCCTCGCCTGGCAGAAAACTCTTGTTCTGGATGCTGAGCTGGAATGCCATTAGAGCCGCATCGACGGAAGATGCGATCTTGGCAGCGCAGGATGGTTTGGCACCGTCACAGACGATACCGCCTACATTTCCAAGCGTGTTGATGATCGTCAGAGAAACCTGCTGATAAGTTCCGCCGTACATATAGGTGATCCCTGCACCGGCACCGCAGGCAGCACTGACTGCACCGCAGTAAGCGGAAAGACTTCCTATATAATATTTCTGGTGGATGGCGATCAGGTTGCTGACAACGAGAGAACGGCAGAGTTTCTCGTGTGAAACTTCCCATTCGTTGGCAAAGACGATGACAGGAAGTGAAACCGTCATTCCCTGGTTTCCACTTCCGGAGTTGATGACAACCGGCATGGAACAGCCGCCCATACGTGCATCGCTTCCGGCAGCAGCTCTGGCACAGGCTCTCGTGGTGACACCTTTGCCCCATACATGCATCAGTGTCTTGCCGATCTGTGCACCATAGTTGTTGTCAAGCCCCTCCTGTGCAATCGCAGAATTCATTTTGATCTGACGGTCGATGGTCGGCTGGATATCCACCATTCTGACCTGATCGGCAAAATCCAGGATATCCTTCACTGTAAGAAGAGATTTGTCAACGGTTGCTGTGACAGCAGACTGATAAGGATTGTCAAGGATCACCTCGCCGTCCTTCTCAATCCTTGTGATGTTGGTGTGCTGATGCTCGATCGTGACGGAAGCGGTGTGCTCACCACTGGTAACGATGGCTGTGATAAAAAGATTATCAACACCTTCGACCAGGGTACAGGAACAGACTTTCTGTGCGATGAGCTTGCGGGTCCTGGCAATATCCTCGGGGGTGACTTCACTGAGTACCTCAAGGGCACGGTCAGCATTACCGCCGACGATACCAAGAACTGCCGCTACATCGATTCCTTTGAGTCCGCCGGAATTGGGAACAGTGACACCCTTGACATTCTTGATGATGTTGCCGCTCAGGTGCATTTCCACATGCTCCGGGAACTCTCCGAGTACCTGCCGGGCTTTCGCCGCTGCATAGGCAATGGCGATCGGTTCTGTACATCCAAGGGCAGGAACAAGTTCCTGTTTCAGGATGTTCAGATAGTTTGCATATAATGCAGAGTCCATAGTTTTTCTCCTTTCCATTGATCACGCGAATGCGTTTGTGCAGATAGTATAGTCTATTTCGACAAATAATACAATGCTTTATGCAAAATAACGACAAAAATAAAACCGAGTTAGTTGGTATTTAGTGGAAATAAAAAAAATTCAAAAAAAGTTTGTGTTTCGACAAAAAATACTTTACAAGCACAAATTCCTATGTTAGAATACTTAGCTGTGTGATATATTTTCATATCCTTGCTCTCTGTAACAGGCAGAGGGCCTTAAAGACCATAAGGAGGTAAGAAAGCATGAACAAGTACGAATTAGCATTAGTTGTGAGCGCTAAAGTTGAAGACGAAGTTCGCGATGCAGTAGTAGAGAAAGCAAAAGCTTACATCGCTCGTTACAACGGAAACGTCACAGAAGTAGAAGAATGGGGTAAGAAGAAATTAGCTTACGAAATTCAGAAAATGCATGAAGGCTTCTACTATTTCATTCAGTTTGAAGCAGACGCACAGTGTCCGGCAGAAGTAGAAAGACATGTACGCATCATGGACAACGTATTAAGATACTTAGTCGTTCGTAAAGACGCATAATCTTTTTACAGATGGATTTTAGAAAGCACCATTAAGAAACCCGTTCACTCACTAAGAAGAAAGAGGTATTACAATGAACAAAGTAATTTTAATGGGACGCTTAACAAGAGATCCTGAGGTGAGATATTCCGCAGGAGAAAACGCACTGGCAATTGCAAGATACACATTGGCAGTAGACAGAAGATTTCGTCGTGACGGCGAGGCGACCGCTGATTTTATCAGCTGTGTAGTATTCGGACGTGGCGCGGAATTCGCAGAGAAGTACTTCCATCAGGGCATCAGGATCGTAGTGAGCGGCCGTATCCAGACCGGAAGCTACACCAACAGAGAAGGACAGAAGGTTTACACAACAGAAGTTGTTGTTGAGGAGCAGGAATTTGCTGAAAGCAAATGGGCTTCAAATAACGACAATTCAAGACCGGAGACCAGTATGGCATCTGGCGACGGGTTTATGAGTATTCCTGATGGAGTAGATGATGAAGGCCTGCCTTTTAACTAATATTTCCCAATAGAAAGGGGGTATTTGTATGCGAAGTTATATGTTTACCATTTTGTTTGACGATGGCGAAGTAGACTACTTCTCGTACAATGCATACTCCGAAGAACAAGCTATTTTCCTGCTTGAACTTGACGGCATAAGCCGGACTTGTATCATAGACAGTGAAGTGGCATAGTACGCGCTTAAAGCGTGATGGAGGTGCTAACGGCATGTGTGTGCCATCGTCCTCCTGATGAAAAACACACAACAATTTCAATTTAATCAAATGCAGGCAGTTTTAACTGTCTGCATATTATCAAATGTGCTTAAAGCATTACGGAGGTATAAGTTATGAATAATTACGAATTAAAAACAACTTAGCAGAGAACAATTTTTCCATAGTATATGAGCTTATTTCTGATGAGTTAAGGGAGAATGTGACAGGTATCACATTTTCTCATATTAAGAAATTAAATGATGAATATGATGCATTACAGATCAAGCTTAAAAATACATGCATTTGCCCTCAAGTTAAGATTGATGCATTTGAGGGTGGAATTTTTGATGTCAAGAAAATGCTTGAACATTCCATCAAGGAGGCTCTTGGTATGTCATTTGAACCTGAGACACGTCTGGTATTAGATGTTGTTTCTTTTAATGACCACAAAGAACATCTTAGAGATATACCTAAGAGATTTATTGGTGAAACAGGCCTGGCGTTCATACTCAAGTGGATTTTTGATGAGAACGATCCTGGTAGGGCTATCTCTATTGTAACCGATGATTTCTTAAAGAATGTTGGTCTTTCTTTTGATGAAGCATTTAATTATGCTGCATCAAATACCATTTACAATGATATTTTTTATAAAGACCTTGATAGTGTACTTCCTTTCTTTATTGGAGAGTCCTCTCCTCTCATGATTGTAACTAATTCCAAGCGTGTGTATGGAAGTGCATATGCTCTTAACAATAAGAATATATGGAAAGAACTGTCAGCGGAATTGGGTGGCTCGGACCTATACATATTGCCTAGTTCAACACAGGAACTTCTTGCTTTATCATCTCATTTTGTAGATGATGCAGCAGCACTGGAGAACATGGTGCGAGAGGTTAATGAAACACTTGAACCAGACATGCTTCTGTCTAACAAGGTTTACTACTATAGTGCAGAATATGATAGCATTACAGTATGCTCAATTCCTAGTAAAGCTTTAGCATAGCGAAATGCGTATATGGAGGTGCCTATGGCATATGATTTAACTGTTGGCTCTACGGAGATTTACAAATTAGAGGGAATGACACTTAATGTGCTTTTCCCGGAATTAAAGTATAATCCGGATAATTTTTATTTATATTTATCGGGAGGAATAGTTTACCATATAGGTAATTATTCAAAAAATATTAATGGGATTTCTGTTTCATGCCAAGATACTCTTTCAAGCAACGATACAGGGTATATAACTTTACATCAGGTAAGGATTTATCCCGAAGGTATTAGAAAGAGTAAAGACAGACATTTTCTTAGATGCCACATAGTGGGTGCAAGAGTGCCTGGTGGTGCTTATATTAAAGCAAAACAAGAAGATGATTGGTTTTAAATGACAGGGGAATATGCTTTTTGCATATTCCCCTGTTTTTTTCTTGCTTATATGCCGCTCCTATGATATTATAATGGAGTATTTATTTTATTGTTTTTTTATTCCTCTTAGGAATTGTGTTGCACATGTATGCTGGTAGTATATGTGTTGCAGGGTGCTATTTACAGACATATATATGTGATTTTAAAGCTTGTGGCTATGCCACAGGCTTATTTTTTTGCTTTTATATGTATGTGTCTGTTTTATAGATAAATTTAATTAGAGCGTACATGCTCAGAAGGAGGTGCCATATGGCAAAGTTAAAACAGAGGAACTTTGACTTGTCTTATCTGCAGGAATCGGCAGAAAAAACAAGGAAGGAAGAAAGTGGACAGAAGGAGTATTATGGTCTCTTATCCATGGTCGCATCGATGAAAAATACATCTGAATGCGATTTCAGCGTACTTACTCCGGAAAAGCTATATCAGTTAGCATTATTCGAAGTAGAAAACGAGGATAAGTTGAGTGCAAAAGCTCGTTTTGCATGTAACTTTATATCTAATATTCAACATTTGTCCCATGTTCGAAGCCACCGTTATGTGGCTTGTCTGTAGGAGGTGATTTCAATGCAACTACAGGCAACAATTAATGATGATGGTTCTCCTGTCCGTGTTATTGCACAGGATGGAAGAGAACGACAGGTTTACAAAGTTGAGCTTGCAGATTTTATTATTGCACTCACTTCCGGAGAGAATGCAGATATGATGGAATACTTTCCTACTAATAACGGAAATTTACCTGCTACACTATATGATTTTTGTTTTGCAAGAAACGCTGCACGTTTTTCTTGCAAAGCCGTGTTCAGGTTTCCGGCCGGAAAATACCTCATTAATTATTGCAGAAAAGACTACTATGTAGCTCTCCCTGAGCTGGTATTTTTTCTTACAATATCAAATGAAGAGGTGCGGCGTGATGAGGCATATGTTTTTGCTGAAAAAGGCGATACACTTTATCATGCACCACTTTCTAATGTTTACTCAGAAGGTAAAATATGCTGGGGAAGTATTGAACTTCCTAAGTGCAAGAATTTGGTTGATGTAGAACGAGTGTGTGAGATTTTCCTTAGTGCTAATGGCAATTCAGACTTGTCATTAGCTGCATCTAAACGATACGGAAACATGGGGAACATGCTTGCCGCATTAGAGAATGTGGATGTATTCCCGGAAGAGGATTATAAGCCATTGTATCAGGAAATTAAAATTGATGAACTATTAAAAATGTAAAATCGCTTTAAGCGTACAGGAGGTAAAAATATGAATTTATTTGATTTGTTTGATGATGATGGTCTCAGTGTATACGCTGAGACATTTGCTGATGAGAAAGAGGAGAAAAAGAAAGCAACTAAAAAAGAACCGACCAAGAAGTCTTCAGACAAGGTGGCAAAAAACAGTATAAAGCTGCCATGCAAAGTATACATGTATATGCATGATGCGATTATACTGACAAAAGACCTGCTTGAAACTGAATCTGATACATTAACCAATGTAGAGGTTGAATCTTTCCTTAAGGATAATTTTAAAATTGCTAATGCTCTGGACTTCAGCTATGAAGCTAATACTGTATATGGTACAGTTTCATCGCCTTCTAGTGATGATAAAATCACAATAGAAGAATCTGATGTTTTTATTTTTGATTCCGAAGAAGTTTCATTGTCTGATATAGAAGGAACTATATCTAAAGAAGACCTAAAAAAAGCTCTCCATGAGCGTCTTGGTGAACTTTATCTTGAGGAATCAGACTTAATCAAGAAAGGGCATATAATTCTTCCTGTTTTCAAAGAGGTTAAGGATTCTGATGCTACATCAAGGTTGTTTGGTAATGTTACCATCAGCCTTTATGGTTACAAAGACATCTCATTCTCGTCAGAAGGTAAGATTACCGTATCAGCATTAAAAAAAGCCGTCGAAAATGAATACCCTGATTTAAAGAACCGAATTTCCATTGTGAACCTTGATGGAGTTGGTAATTCTGTCGGAGCAGTTATCTGCTCTAATACTCCTTTACCAGCAGCTAAGACCAAGGATGTGTATAAGATAGACGAGGATACTGAGATTAAGTTTTTCTCAAACACACTTCCTAAAATCCCGGCTGGAGAGTATTCGCATAATGATCTGTGCAAAGAGCTTGCTAAAGTTGGGGTTGTTGAATGTAACACTCCTAATGCAATTATTATTAAAGAAATTGCAAAACAGAATTTGTTTATTTTAGGATTGAAATTTGGTGGTTCAAAGGGGGCTTACTAATGGTAAATGTGGACTTAAAAGACTATGAAACCTACTCACATATAAGTGAGGATGGGTTCATAAATGTTCAGCCTGCGTATGCCGTATATGTGTCTGGAGGATATGTAAAATTTTCTTTAAGGTTGCCAAAAATTCCTGCCACAATTTACAATAAAATTGTAAGTCTTTTTAAAAAACAGGCCCAGTTATTTAACACTGAATGCCTGGCACGGGTTTTTTGGGACATAGAAGAGGAAAAGTACTGTATTTCTGTACCTGTACAACAGGCAAGTATTGCCTCCGTCTATCCTTTGAAACAGGAATATGATGACTGGCTATTGACACATATCCCTGTTTTAGAAGTTCATTCACACGGAATAGCGTTTAATGCTTTTTGGAGCTCTACCGACGATGCAGATGAAGTCAATCGAAATCTTTTATATGGCGTTTTTTCTTTCAATCATGGGATAAATGGGGAAGAGATGTCATTGTTTCGTTGCTGTAATGGCAGTAATGATAGAATCATCAATTTATCAAAAGAACAGTTATTTGAATCTGCTCCTTTTGAATATGATTCTAAATTTGTCCGGTCCGTTATGAATTCCGGCAAAATTGTAACAATTTAATTGTTTTCGGGGGAATATATAAATATTCCTCCGATTTTTTTTATAGCTGTTTGTAAACAGCAGGAGGTATATCAATGAGTAATGAAGAAATAAGACACGAATACAAAATAGTTATCGTTGGCGCTGGCGGTACAGGCGGTACGCTTGCCTCGATGCTGGCCAGATATTTGTATTCTAAAAAGACAGATGAAATACGACAGTTTAAGTTGTATCTGATTGATGGCGATCTGGTTGATGAGAAAAATATAAATCGTCAGCCGTTTTCGTCTGATGATGTTGGCTGCTTCAAGGTTGACTGCTTAAGCGAGGCATACACTGAGGTATATGGTATTAGTGTTTTTCCATTTCCAACTTACATAGATAAGGTAAAGAAATTTGAAAATATTGTCGGTAGTGATTGGTTTGGAACATCTCGTTTCTATGATGTAAAACAGCATATTATTCTTATAGGTGCTGTTGATAATCACAGGGCAAGACAGACCATGCATAAATATTTTGACAGCGTTTCGCTCAATATAAATACCGATATCATTTACATAGACAGTGCGAATGAATTTGATTTTGGTACTGTCGTGGCAGGATACAGAAACTTCTCTGGTGTACAGTGTCCAGACCGGACTTTCTATTTTCCTGATGTCTTAAAAAGCAGAGCAAAGAAAGCCAGCCAGCTGTCATGTGGTGCAATAAATATTTCTGCTCCACAACACTATGTCACCAATCAGCTTGCAGCCACAATTACTTTTTCTCAAATATGCTCCTTCATTGAAAATGGTGAGTATAAAGATGGGGTAACTTATTTTCATTCTTTCAATTTGAGTGTCAGCTATCGTTCTCTTGAGAACTTTCTAGCAGACACTTATAGAAAATATAATGTTAGTAATTATCCTGATTTACTTGTTGCAATGAAAAATGCGATGAAAAATGGAGGTAATAATGATGAAAAGGCTGCCAAAAATAAGGGAAAAAATGGTAAAAGAGCGGATAAGAAAAATGGATGAACTCCTTGAAAATCTCCGCCAAACTACTTCTTTTAATAAATTCAGTTCAAACGGATTCCTTGATTTCTCATATACTGACTGGGCTATATTGCGTGTTCAGATGATGCTGATCTCATATGTTTTCGGTATGAATTTCCCACTGCCTGATACTTCACCTATACTTCTTCAATCTGCTGACAATGCACTTGATGCAAATGTTGAGATTGCTGATGGTTATTTCAAGGAGTTGGCACTTGGTATCTCTGAGTATGGATGGTCACTTACTATGTATTCTGATATATCAAAGGAGACATATGATGGTTCATATAGCCTTCCTAATCTAATTTTTGATAGCCTTAGCACCAGCTTTATCAGTAATGATTTAGAAGAGTCTAACATTTATGTTTATGAAAATCCGACATTGGGCAAATTCATGAAAAAATATCCTGATGCTGGCAACCAGATCATACAATTTTTATCATCTTTTTATCCAAGTCTTTTTTCACACTTAGGAGATTCTATTTTGGAACAGGGTTTTGGTGTTTCACAATATCTCATTGTCAGCGATGAAAATGTGTACTGGGTAGAGGGGATGGATACGATTGATAATGAATATTATTTCTCTCTTTTTCACCCAGAGACATTTATTGTCCTGAATGAAATAAATAATTATAAAAGCCGCTATGAAGCAGCAGTTGGAGGTGTCTATGACAATGACAAATGATGTTGTTGATTACTGTTATAATCTAATGGGCTTGTTTTTTAAAAATGTTCCCTTTATGGTATGCAAGTCTCATTCATTTACTATTGAGAACCTAGTATTTCCAATTCAGACAGATGATGAAGGTTATGTTACTTTCTCTGGAAAAGCAGCAAGGAAAAGAAATGTTATATTCTTACTTATACTTTCTTCCCTGCTTAAAGATAAGAAGTATGATATACCTGCAGACGAAGAGGAAGTAGGGCAGTTAGCTTGGGAGAAAATGGAATATTATCTTTTAAATCTCTCTATTAAATCATATGGCTATGAGCCAATAATTGACGAAGAGATATATGACATTTTTGAAATTAATGATGTTGACAGACTCATCGAATACTTTGAAGAGGAATTTAATGTCACGGTAACAAAAAAAGATATGAAAAAATATGATACATTTGATTTGTCCGGAACGTTTGACTGTCGTACCATGAATTATATCGCGTTTTTCATTCCGACAGGAAAAAAAATCTCCCAGGATCATATTGAAAACTATGTTGACGATTTAACATGTGAAACAATTTTCCCTTTTAGATTAAATCCAAGTGTTTTATTGGTTAATGCCAAGCACAAGGGGGTGCAAGGCATATTTCTCTATCTTGCATGGGGAGTTGACGAATATTATGGAGACTTTGTGCCTCTGGAAACATTAGATTTCACGGGACTTTTGTATATCTTACTATACATCTATAGGAATGAGGTGTTGAACCTTGTATGATTACAATCAAATTTTTGTAAAGCATGTAAGAAATTTCGATGATATTGAGATTGGATTTTCTCTGTTCCTTTCAGAAATGTTTAGAATTGCTGATAAATCGTCCCTAATATCTGCAGTGTGTCAGATGCGGAATGGCTCTTTATTGTCAATTAGACCTGATATTAATGTTAATATTGAATATGAGAGCTGGAGCAACTTTCTCCTTAAAAAAGAGAAGAAATCGCTATTACTGAATGTTTCCTCCGCTTATGGATGGGAGCTTATTGCAGATGAGGTTTCCTCCTCATGCTTGAGAATCATATCTGCTTTGTATTCCTTGGAATATTTGAAAACATATAAGCCTCTAAGAAAACACATTAAAGATTCCGTAAACTCATATCTATGCTTACCATTTGATGAAAGGGTGAGCAGGCTGGTCGAACAGTTTAATAATGTGTGTTACAATGAATATTTGAGTTTGTATAACTGGGTTGATCATATCTCAAAAGATATGGACGCCACTCGCATTGATAACGATGTAGCAAAATATGTGAAGGAGTGCATGTGTGAGCTTCCTGTCGAAATCATACATAAACTTGCTTCCTTGCCGGTAATTGATTGGTTAGATCGTGTAACCATTATGCGCATCCCGAATACAAAAAAGAAAAATATGCCAATTGATTTCTTTTCAAATCTGTCATATTTTAATGTATTTTATGGCTTACTTCCTTTTGATTTGATTAACCTTTATACAGATGAAAAATATTATTATCTTGTGTTTTTGGATTATTTTCTTGATGATTCCGAATGCAGGATCAGCACTAATATTGATTTTGGATTTCTTAATCCTGAATCATTGATGTTGTTTAAAGAATTTAATGCTATCGCCTAGTGCGGTAGCATTATTTTTTTTTGCAAATTTTTTTTCATTATCGAAAATACAGTACCTAAAAGCATAATTAAATCTGTCATTATTGACAAGTAACGGGTTTATAATTACCATACTTCCATAAAATATTCAGATAATATATAAGATTGATGGTATCAAAATTCAGATAAATATGGTAATATAATAGTGTAAATAGTTTTATATTTTTTGAACTTATATAGTTCTGTTTAGCTCAACATTGATAATAACTCATATGTTGAAGTTATGGTGCTGATATTTTCTATATTATTGTTAAAGTGTAGGAAATATGAGTTTTCGACTGTAGAAATACAGAAGAATATTGGCAGATTAATATTTTCTGCCACATGGTGGTGCCTATGGCAAATAATTTAATAAGGATAAGCAATCCTTGATATTATAAAAATTTCAGGGATTGTGAGTGTGGCAGACTTTCCCTGTTTATATAGATGTAAAGATATAATTTGCTCATGCAGGGAAAGAAAAGGGTATTAATTATGAAAAAAAGAATTAAAGAGTATAATGAGCTCGATTTCACTGATGATTTTATGTTTTGTATGATATTGGAGAATAATCTTGAGCTGTGTAAAGAGCTTCTTGAACTTATCCTTGATATTAAAATCAAGAAAGTAGAATTAGCAGACAGCCAGAAAAGAATTGAACTCACATATGATGGTAAAGGCGTAAGACTTGATGTATATGTCAATGATTCCGAAAATACTGTGTATGATATAGAGATGCAGACTACAAAACAAAAAGAATTACCTAAGAGAACCAGATATTATCAGGGTATGATTGATTTGAATTCAATTCAGAAAGGCATGGATTACTCTGAACTTAAGAAGACATATGTTATATTTATATGTCTGAAAGATGTTTTTGGTAAGAATCTTCCTATCTACACATTTAATAGTATCTGTGAACAGGATCGCTCTATAAGACTTGGTGATGAAGCAACAAAGGTAATTTTAAATGCAGAAGGTTCTAGAGAAGGCTTATCTGAAAACATGTGTAGGTTTTTGGATTATCTAATCGGGAAGAAGGCAACCGATAGTTTTACACAGAAATTACAGGACGCTGTAGATTCTGCTATTGCTAAAAAGGAATGGGAGGTGCAGTATATGACATTTGCAATGAAAATTCGTGAAGAAAAAAAAGAAACAGCCATTGAGACTACTATTGAAATGGCAAAGGAATTTAATGCAGACCATAACAGGATAATTATGCTGCTACAGAAAAAATTTAACCTTTCTCCAAAAGAAGCTGAGGAAACTTTAAATGATTATGAAGCTGAAGAACAGAATGAATAATTATTAATTAATTGTACTATTATTTATAAGTAATTATAATGCTCTGCCACAAAGTAAAGAGTTGTTTCGTATGAGACAACTCTTTTTCTTTTAAGTATATAAATGACAAACGAAATGCAATACTATTTAAAAATAACATTAAGTCTGTCAATGTTGCATTTCGGTTTGCAACTAACGATTAATTTGTAAGACTTAATGCCATTTCCCTTGATTTTTTCATAAATTGCATTATATTGTGCAAACAGATTTTATTTTCTGTATTGGTTCTGTAAAAGTATCGGTTTAAGAATAACATTATCAGCTTCAATCTTATGAAAATGTAATTTTCTTAAGATATCTGTACCTATAAGATGTTTTGCTAATTCATAAGGAGTGGCATCATTAAGTGATTCTCTCGGATAGTTGTTTATATGATTCATCATAAGATTAATGTCTTCTTGTGTATATCCATCTAACGACCGTCCAGAAGGTATAATATATCGTATAAATTCGTGATTCTTTTCAATCATACCTTTCTGATATGAACTATAAGAATCACAATAATATAACATAGTTCTATCATTTCCATTAATATCCTGTTCAAACATAAACGGATTTGAGAATTCAGTGCCTCTATCTGTAAGAATAACTCCAAATAATTTCTTAAACCTGTCATGACCAAAGACTTCATATAGTTCATCAAATGCGTTCTTAACTGAATTCTGACTCTTATCAGGCAATAAAATTGCTATCATAAAATGACAGCTTCTAAATATCAATGTAAGCAATACTTTCTTCGTGTTTCTCATGCCTATTACCGTATCCATCTCAACCACGCTGACAGTTGGATTACTCTTTACATATTCATCAAAATCTTTATATCTTCGTCCAATTAAATAATCAGATTCTATTGTTGTGCGCTTCTTATGGGCATACCTTGGCTTATATCTTACTCTCCGCTGTAAATCAATATTTCTTGCGGTTAGGACCTGTTTATCAATAAGGTTATAAAGAGTCCTTTCTGAACATGGAAGCTTATCCTGATATCTTCTGAAAACAGATCTAACAGACTGTCCTTTAAGAATCAATGGAGAAACTATGGCGTCTATTTCCTCTAATTCACCAGGAGAAAGAGATATGCCTTCACGACAATCTCTGGCTCTATCCATAGATAACTGATGTGCCATTGATGCAGAATATCTGTATCTTGGATAGTTGCAATATGTACGATTAACATTCTCACAGGCATTACATACATACGGAGCACTTTTTATACATTTGCATTGCTCAGGAATATAGTCTTTACATTTACCAGTGCTACAGTATCCCACGCAGCCATTGCAAAATCGATTACAATCTGCATCACATAAATGCATTACACCACACATTGATAATCTGTGTATACATGGATAATAGTTAGTCTGCTTAACAGGCATTTTATAGCGGTTTCTTTGGATTTCTCTAGCAATACTAGAGTCAGATTTGCCGAGATTTACGGCGATTTGATGGATAGATTTCCCTTGATCAAGACATTTTTCGATAAATATTCTGTTATCGAGTGTCAGATGAATGTTTTTCATAACTTAATACCTCCAAATTTCTTTGGACGCACTTTAATAAACCTATTGAAATATTATATTTTCATGATATAATACAACTATAGATGCAGAGTGCGTCAATAGTATTGCGAAAGCTTTCCAGGGCAGTAACGCAATACTATTTTTTTATGCTTTTTTTCTGTATCATTATAGTATAAACACATCATATGGTAAATAAATGGAAAGTGCTTTTAGCGAAATGCATAAATGATTTTACGCTGCGTAAAAACTTTAGGTGAATTATGAAGAAAGAACATGAACAAATCAGACTAAATTTTAGAGAAAAACTGGGAGAGTATATCAGAAATAAAAGAGAGCAGAAGAGTATATCTCAATCTCAAATTGCAAATGAGCTTGAAATCAATACATCAACTTACAGTAATTATGAATCTGGAACTAGAGATATGCCAGTTTCATACTTGCCATTATTAAGTGCATATTTTGATTTTGAATTAAATGATTTTTTTGTTAGTGAGAATTATAACATAATTACTGACACATTTAAGTTACTTTCAAAAATAACAGGGACGCGATATATTAGAACAATGAAAAAATCTACTGTAGTGGAATATAAACCAGAACCGATAGGCTATATTTATATGGAGGGAGATAAGGAGCATTTTGAGTATTTTCCCCCAAAACCTCAAAAGTATAAAAAGTGTAAACCTATTTCACAAAAGGAGTTGATTCTCTCTGGTCAAAGATGCATAAATGCTGAACCATATACAGATGAAGAATTTTATCAGTATTTAATGTCAAAAGATAACGGAAATACTGTTAAAATGCTTAACGCAGCTAAATCATTATTGGAATGCATGAATGATAAATGTAAGAAGTCATTCATTGATTCAGTAGCATTACAGGTTATAGAAAATGTAATTGTAGATGATTTGACAAAAGGGAGTTATGGAGCGGAAAGAGCATATGCCTATTATAGAAAGATAATTAAACCTAATAATTAAAAAAGAGGTACATAGTGTACCTCTTTTGAACAATTATACGATTGAGCTAAACAACAAGGGTTTTTTCTAATAGTGCCTTAGCATCATCGTACTGTTTACGAGTAATTTTAAGAAGTTCACAAGCTTTATCAATACTTCCAGTCGAATCTGCTAATGTTTCAATGTTTTTTACTAAAGTTTCAGCAGCACTTTCAGCAGCTCTTTCATCCCCGTATTCTTCGATAATCTTGCACATAGAATCCACTCCTTCCTGGTCATTTTTTAAATAATTAAATCTTTTTGTTAATTCAGGAAACCTTTTATCTGTAACAGTCTGCTGCAGAAAACAACGCATCAGAGCGCCTACATCCGAGGTATCCTTTTCGCAATACTGTGTGTTTACAAATACTCGCTTCAACCCGTCATCAATAGTAGTATTTGTCTCCCGTATAACGGAATCAACATGATATATTGTCCTGCCACTATTGAAAACATCGTACTGAGAAATGTAAACCACTGTAACATTTGGTATCTGAGAAAACTCACTGCCTTTTTTTGAAAAGTTAGATACAATACTTGATGCATTATATCTAACGCGCCTCAAATCATCATTATCATTTTTCTTTTGTACCTCAATGTTACAGATTGTTC
>OLWA01001244.1_pt1 | contig 27053 bp, 17 predicted proteins | sample 1673251 | NCBI WGS metagenome assembly OLWA01 (sample SAMEA3178937, study PRJEB25190) | human gut metagenome | biome: human gut; feature: human-associated habitat; material: faeces | place: Austria | collected 2013 | reverse complement strand
TCGTGCTGACCAACGGCAACTTCAACGCGCTGGGACAGCAGATCATCGCCACCAATCCCATGTTCCGTCCCGGCGACAGGATGCTGGCCGCCATGCCCCTGTTCCACGGCTTCGGGCTGGGCGTGTGCGTCCACTCCATGCTGTCCCAGGGCGGACGGTGCATCCTTATCCCCCGGTTCACCGCCAAGAGCTACGCCAAGCAGATCGTGAAGTACAAGTGCAACTTTATCGCCGGTGTGCCCACTCTGTACGAGGCGTTGCTGCGGCTGCCCAGCATGGACGGTGCCGACCTCAGCAGTCTGAAGGGCGTGTTCTCCGGCGGCGACAGCCTGTCCATTGAGCTGAAAAAGAAGTTCGACAGGTTCCTGTACGACCACCACGCGGTCATTCAGGTGCGGGAGGGCTACGGCACCACGGAGACAGTGACCGCCTGCTGCCTGACCCCCACCAATATCTATAAGGAGGGCTCCATCGGTCTGCCCTTCCCCGACACCTATATCAAGATCGTCAGACCCGACACCGACGAGGAGGTGCCCTACGGCGAGGAGGGCGAGATCCTTCTGGCGGGCCCCACCGTCATGCAGGAGTACATGAACAACCCCGAGGAGACGGCGCATACGCTGCGGAAGCACGCGGATGGGCTGACGTGGGTGTATACCGGCGATCTGGGCACCATGGATGAGCAGGGCTTCATCTACTTCAAGGGACGCGCCAAGCGGATGATCATTACCTCCGGCTACAACGTGTATCCCGGTCAGCTGGAGAATATTCTGGACGCCCACGAGTACGTGCAGATGAGCTGCATCATCGGCGTGCCCGATCCCTACAAGATGCAGAAGGTGAAGGCGTTCGTGATGCTCAAGGGCGGCGTCCCCGCCAACGACGAGACGAAGCGGGAGCTGCTGGACTACTGCCGCAAGCACGTTGCCAAGTACGCCATGCCCTACGACATCGAGTTCCGGGAGGAGCTGCCCAAGACGCTGGTGGGCAAGGTCGCCTACCGCGTGCTGGAGGACGAGGAGAAGGCAAAGCTCGCCGCGCAGGGAGAGCAGACGGAGGCGTAACGCCCCGGACACCGTGCCCCGGACAAAGGGGCGCACACACCGGAAGGGACAAGAGAAAAAAGGAGGCGACCTGCCATGGATGCGGAGCTGATACGGCAATATACCCTTATCGTTGATTTTCTCGGGCACGTGCTGGGCCCGGATTATGAGATCGCGCTACACGAGCTGGAGGACGACTCCAACCGGATCATCGCCATCGCCAACGGCGAGCTGACCGGGCGGCACATCGGCTCCCCCCTCAGCAACAAGATGCTGGAATTCGTGGCGGGGAATCTGTACGAGACGCAGAACTACGTGCTGAACTTCGAGTCCGTGTCCGCCACGGGCAAGGTCATGTGCTCCAACTCCATGTTCATCAAGGGGCGGCACGGGGAGCTGAGCGGTCTGCTGTGCATCAACTTCGACGCCAGCCGGTACGAGGAGCTGTCCCGCAAGGTCATGGAGCTGTGCGGCGGCGGGCGGAAGCGGGGCGTGCCCAGCGGCACGCGGCTGATCGCCGACAGCAACGACCCGGTGGAGACGCCGGTACGCAGCGGCTATCCCACGTCCATCGCCGGTGCCACCGCCAGCATCGTATCTCAGGTAGTGGCGAACTACCCGGTGGAGGTGGATCGGCTGACGCAGGACGAGAAAATGGAGATCATGGACATTCTGAACCGTAAGGGCGTGTTCCTGCTGAAAGGCTCCGTGAGCCACGTGGCGCAGACGCTGCACAGCAGCGAAGCCAGCATCTACCGGTATCTGGGAAAGCTGAATAACAAGTGAGAAAAAGGTCGGCGGGAGCCGGCCTTTTTTTACCTGTGCCTTAACGGAGGGGGGCAGGATATTTTTTGCGCCTGTGATTGACCGGGCAGATGAAATACGGTATAATAGCCGCATAGCGGCTATTATACTTGATCGCCGATTTTCTCGCCCGGCAAAGCCGGGCAACCGAAAAAGACGGCGAATTATACCATAACGCAGAGCGTTATGGTATAACTGCCGTGTTACGGCTATTATGTTTGATCGCCGATTTTCCTGCCCGGCAAAGCCGGGCAGCCGAAAAGGACGGCGAATTATAAGAGATCCCGAATCAAAGACTGGAGGCGACAGGATTGAAAACAAAAACCATCGTCCACAAATCAGCCGCGCCCATTTACGCGGCGGCGGTGACGTGGGTGCTGTACGCGCTGCTGTTTCCCCTGTATCATGTGGGGCACTTTCTGCTGGCAGCTGCCGCAACCGCTGCGGTAGCCCTTATCGCCCGGATTTTCTGCCGGGACGTGACGGAGGAGGTGGAGATACCGGAGGAGCCTGTGTCCACCGGCAACGTGGAGCTGGACAGAGCCATCGCCGAGGGCGACGCCGCCATCAAGGTCATGCGGACGCTGAACGACAGCATCCAGGACGCCGCCATCTCCGCCCAGATCGACAGGCTGGAGACGATCAGCGGAAAGATATTCGGCTATGTGAAGGAACACCCGGAGAAGCTGCCGCAGATACGGCGGTTCATGGACTACTACCTGCCCACCACGCTGAAGCTGCTGCAAAGCTATGACGAGTTGAGCCGGCAGGGTGTCAACGGGGAGAATATCTCCGGCACCATGGAAAAGGTGGAGGGCATGATGGGCACCATCGTCTCCGCCTTCGAAAAGCTGCTGGACAGCCTGTTCGGAGAGCACGCCCTGGACATCTCCACGGACATCACCGTGCTGGACAACCTGATGGCGCGGGAGGGGCTGACCGGGGGCGACGCGCTGCATAAGGCGGCGCAGGAAAGCCCCGCGGCAGACCCCGTACCGGTGCCGGACATCCGCCGCAGCGCGGAGGAAAAGAGCACCGACGCCGGAGACGGCATTACGCTGGAGCTGTGAAACAGGCGCGGAACGCGCAGAATGATATGAGAAAATAACAGAAAGGAATCGAAAAACCATGACGGATAACATGATGCCTGAGCTGACCCTGACCCCCGACGACACCGCCGCTGCCACGGCGGTACCTCCCGCCCTGACGCTGACGCCGGACGCCCCGGAGATGCCCCAGCAGGAGGAGAAGAAGATCGAGCCGGTGGAGATGGACGACAAGCTGCTGACCGAGGAGGAGAAAAAGGCGGTGGAGGAGTTCTCCCACAAAATCGACATCCGGGACACCAACCAGGTATTGCAGTACGGCGCGGCGGCGCAGAAGAGCGTAGCGTCCTTCTCCGAGAACGCGCTGAACAACGTGCGCGGCAAGGACATGGGCGAGATCGGCGAGGATCTGAGCCGCCTCGTGGTGGAGCTGAAGGGCTTCGGCGAGGATGAGGAGAAGAAAGGCTTGAAGGGGCTTTTCAAAAAGGCCGGGAACAAGCTGGAGACCATGAAGGCGCAGTACAACAAGGTCGAGGCCAACGTGGATAAGATCGCCCAGAATCTGGAGAACCATCAGATCACGCTGCTGAAGGACGTGGCGATGTTCGACCAGATGTATGAGCTGAATCTGAAATATTACAAGGAATTGACCATGTATATCCTCGCCGGCAAAAAGCGGCTGGCGGAGGTGCGCTCCACGGAGCTGGAGGAGCTGCGGAAGAAGGCGGAGCAGACCGGTCTCGCCGAGGACGCCCAGGCGTACAACGATCTGGTGAATCTGTGCAACCGCTTCGAGAAGAAGCTGCACGATCTGGAGCTGACGCGGATGGTGTCCGTGCAGATGGGTCCCCAGACGCGGCTGCTGCAAAACAACGACACGCTGATGATCGAGAAGATCCAGTCCTCGCTGGTGAACACCATCCCTCTGTGGAAGAGCCAGATGGTGCTGGCACTGGGCATGGAGCACAGCCGTCAGGCCACCGCCGCCCAGAATGCCGTGACGGAGATGACCAACGAGCTGCTGAAAAAGAACGCCGACACGCTGAAGATGGGCACCATCGCCACCGCCAAGGAGGGCGAGCGGTCTATCGTTGACATTGAGACGCTGCAGCACACCAACCAGCAGCTGATCTCCACGCTGGACGAGGTGCTGGCGATCCAGCAGGAGGGCGCGGCGAAGCGCAGGGAAGCCGAAGTCGAGCTGGGCAAGATCGAGGGCGAGCTGAAGCAGAAGCTGCTGGAACTGCGGGGCTAAGGCGCGGTGCGCCGACCGCTCCCTTCCGTGAAGGGAGCCTTTAGACAGAACTCTCCTGCGGAAAGGGGAAAGAAACATGGAATTTTTCAAAAAACGCGGCGTGGCGTTGGCGGTGCTGGTGGTCGCCATCGTAGGCGCGGTGTTTATCGGGCAGAGCCGGAAGGCGGGGTTTATCGCCAAGGAGCCCACGGCTCTGGCAGATGTAAAGTACCAGAGCTGGATCTGTGACGAGGCGGGGCTGCTGAGCGAGACCACGAAGCAGACCATCCTCGATTACAACGCCAGCTGGGATCAGAAGTATTACGCCATCGTAGCGGTGGCGAGCATCGACCACCTCACCGGCTGGGACGGGCAGACGTATGCCGCGAAGCTGGGCGAGGCGTGGGGTCTCGGCAGAAACGACATGATTTTGCTGCTGGTGAAGGACGGCGACTGGCAGGTGTACTGCGGCGACGACGTGGGCTATGCCATGACCGACACCCAGCAGAGCAAGCTGCGGCAAGCCATCGAGACGACGTATTACAGCGGCGATTTTGACGGCGCGGTGACGGCGTTCTTCCGGCAGGCGGACGTGTTCTATGCACAGGCGCGGCTGGACAGCGGCGGCGACAGCTATGGCGGCGGCTGGGATGCGCCGTCAGCCCCGGCGGCGGCGCAGAGCGGCGGCACCAGCCTCGGCGCGGTGCTTATGCTCATCATCGGCATTTTCGTGGTGTGGATGGTGCTGGATGGCTTGCGGTACAGCCGCTACCGGCGGCGGTATATCGTGGGTGCGCCGGTGAACGTGGTGCGTCCCGTGTACTACCCCATCTTCTGGGGCAGGCGGTATGCGCCGCCCCGTCCGCCGAGAGGACCACGACCCCCTCGCCCGCCTTACGGCGGCAGTCCCCGCCCGCCCATGGGCGGCGGGGCACCGCGGCCTCCGCGTCCCGGCAGCCGACCCTCCGGCGGTGCGCGGCCTCCCAGACCCAGCGCACCGCGTCCCAGCCGTCCCAGCCATCCCAGCGGCGGCAGCGGGTTCAGCGGCGGCGGCTTCGGCGGTGGCTCCCGCAGCGGCGGAAGCCGTGGCGGCGGGTTCGGCGGCGGTGGCTTCGGCGGCGGAAAACGCAGATAAGAAAATACCCTGCGGGCACAGCCCGCAGGGTATTTTTCCGCGCTTAGGACTCCATGTTCTTGCCGAGGAAGGTCGCCACGGTCTGCGCCAGCTTGCACTCCGTCTCCCCCGCCGGGTGGTCGTCCGGCGACAGGAACAGCACCGCGCCCAGCACGTCGCCTTCGCAGAGGATCGGCGCGGCTACGGCGGCGCGGAAGGCACCGTTGTCCTCGGCGACGGGCACACCGTCACCGCAGTAAAGGCTGCGGCGGGTCATCACCTGCTCCAGCTCCGGTGAGACGGACTTGCCCAGCAGCTCTTTTTTCCCGGCACCGGAGATGGCGATGACCGCGTCCCGGTCGGTGATGGCGGCGGAAAAATCGGTGCTGCGGCTGAGGGTATCGCAAAACTGGGCGGCGAACTCCTCCAGCCCGCCGATGAGGGAGTATTTTTTGAAGATGACCTCGCCGTCGCGGGTGGTGTAGATCTCCAAGGGGTCACCCTCGCGGATACGCATGGTACGGCGGATCTCCTTGGGGATGACCACGCGTCCGAGGTCGTCGATGCGCCGGACGATGCCTGTTGCCTTCATATATGAAATTCCTCCATTCAAAGCAAAATTTACATGGGTAGTGTTCACCCGACGTGCGCGGAATATGCACCGTGGCAGCGTGCGCGGCATAAGGAAAAAATCAGCTATAAAAAGCGGCATTTCGCATTGAATGTGCGATTTATCCTGCTCTTTGGTGCGGATTTTGCCCCGCCGTTCGTAATAGCAGCTGCTTTGGGGCACGCCGGCATGGCTCTCCTGTGTGGTTGAAACGCCCATGGGCAGGGGGCTTTGCCAAAAGAGCCATCCCCGGTCGGGGATGGCTCTTTTGCGTGTCGATAAACCCCTGCCGTGCGTGCAGTCTTTCCTCCTCACAGGGGGAGCTCGAGGGGGCGAAGCCCGCCTCGAATCGGATCAAATGCCGCGCTAAGCCTTGCTCTGCAAGGCGTGCGTGGAGCGAAGCGAGTATTTTCGTGCCGCGAAGCGGCACGAAAATACCGGCATTATTTCAGGCTGTCGAGAAAAGCCAGCGGCTTTTTCGACAGCCTGAAGAGCCATCCCCGATCGGGGATGGCTCTTGGAGGTTTTGAGGGATCAGCTGCCAAGTGCGTTGCCGCCGCCTACGTCCGCGCCCAAGTCGCAGGTATAGACCCAACTCACTGTGTCGCCGTTTTTTAGAGAATAGCTGGAACAGCCGTAGTTGGGAAAGCTCCCGTTGACCTTATACATCCAGCCGGAGCCTTCGCCCACGTCGAACTGATACAGGTTATTGATGCCCTTTACGTAGGCACTGTTGTAGATCGCCGTCCACGAGGCATCCACGGAGATACCGTTGCTGCGGCAGAGCCGTTGGAGCACATCGAACACGCTCTCGCCCTCCGTGAATGTCACCGTGGTGGTGGGCAGGATCACGCCGTCAGCAGGCACAAGGGGCTTTTTGCTCTCATCACACTCATCCCAGTTGTTTAGGATGGTGGCACAGGAGATGGAAAAGGTGCAGGTGGCACTGCCGCCCGCGGAGGATGTTCCCGGTTCCACGGGAACAGGCTTTCCCTCCGGCACAGGATCGGTCTGGTACTTGTCCTTGCCGGTGGTCGGGTCGATCTCCTGCTTGGGCTGCTCTTCCTTTTTGGCGGCATCCTCCGCCTTTTTCTGCTCCTCGGCCTTCTTGTCATCCTCGGAATTCTTCTTGTCCTCAGCAGGCTTTTCTTCGTCCGTTTTTTTGTCGTCCGCAGTCTTATCTTCCGCCTTGGGTGCGTCCGTCTTATCGGCGGTGTCCTTATTGCCGGAGGTAGTCTGCTCCTGCGTTGCCGCGGGAGTATTGCCGGGGTCGTCCGATACGGTCTTTTTGCCGCAGGCGGCGCAGGTCAGCAGCAGGGACAGTGCCAACGCCAGCAGCCAGAATCTCTGTTTCTTTTTCATGGGCAATACCTCTCAAAAGTGCCATACGCAGAGGCGCAAATGCGCCCCTGCGTTGGCTTTTCTGTTGTTACTTGGATGCGCGCTTTTTCTTATAGGTCAGCACCACGACGGCTGCCGCCGCCATAACTGCGCTGCCCAGCCAAATGGTCATCTGGCTGTCGTCTCCTGTGTTGGAGGAGTTCACCTTGCCGGTGGTCGTGCCTCCGGTGTAGTGGCGGGTGGAGGAGGTCTTTTCCGCCCAGCTGATTGCCACCGGAGAAAGTCCGGTCAGCGTCACCCGCAAACCGTCGGCGGTTTTGGTGACGGCGGGGAACTCCACCGTGCCGACTGCCTTGCCGCAGCCCGCCATGGTCACCATGTGCGCCACCACGAAGTCGTACTTATCATAGTTCGCCTTGACCGCGTCCGGATAGGGCAGCAGTATCGTGATCTTGCCGTCCGTCAGGTCGGCGGCGGTAGCCGCTCTGCTGCTGCCGTCGGACATGAGAACCGTCAGCGTCACGTCCATGAACACCGTGTTGCCGGCGTTGCTCTTGCCACTCTGCTTACCGAGTTGGATCTGCAGCTCGGCTTTGATCTTCTCCGGCGTGTTCAGATTGTCGTTGCCGGTCAGAGTATCGGGAACCGTGATTTTCTCCGTACACTCGACCCTCTGTCCCGTCACCGTGCTGTTCTTCGTGTCGGTCATGTCGTACAGACGGGTTTGACCGTTGACAAAGCGGTAGTATGCTGCCAGTGCGTAGTACGCCTGCTCCGTAGCCATGCCGTTACGCTCGCCGGAGGCGGTGTGCCGGAAGCCGCCACCCTCCACTGCGAAGGTGCACAGGGCATCCAAAACAGTTTTTCCGTTCTTCGTGAAGCGGCTGTCGGTGGCCGGGTCGATGCCCAGTGCCGTCAGTGCCACGATGACCTGGGCGCAGGACTCGCTGCTGGCGGCAGCCGCTGCCGTCTCGGCAAAGGAGCCGTCCGCCTGCTGCGCGGCGGCAAGCCAGGATACCGCCTTGTCCACCGCCGCCTTGACGTCCGCGTTGGCAGCATAATAAGGTGCCAACGCTTGAATTGCCATGGCGGTCATGTCCACGTTGTCCTCCTTATTGGTGATAGAGATGTACCACGCACCGCTCTCCATGCGGCGGTCAAGGATCGCTTCAATCAGCTTATCCCGCGTCACATCGCCGAAGGTAGGATAGTCCATGCTGTCCAGTGCGATAAGTGTCCAGACCGGACCGCTGGTACCCTGCCTCTTAATGTAGCTCATGCTGTCGCACGCCTGCAAGAAGCTCTTGCCGCCCACGTTGGCGGGGTCCTTACCGATGGCAGCCAGTGCCAATGCGATACGGGCGTTCGTGCTGACCGTCTCGCCGGGGATACGTCCATAGCGATCCATGCTCTGCGCGTAACTGACCACCCCATTGTAGTAAACGTCTGCGCCGGGGACATCACGCCCGCTGCGCGACAGTCCGAGAACCATCCACTCTCCGCCGATAGAGCCGACGGCAGGAGTGCCTGCCTGCGTGAGATAGTCGCCCGTGGACTTGTAGAGGGCTTCCAGCTTGCCGCGCAGGTCGTTGTTTTTGAGCAGTGCCAGCTTTGCAATCGCCGCTTCCAGCGTCCGCAGCTTTTCCCCGCTGACTGCCGCTTTCTGTGCATCGGTCAGCGCGTCATAGGCGCGCTTTGCCGTGAGAACGGCGGTCTCTCGCTCCAATGTCACCGCGCCGATGGCATCAATGAGCTTTTCAACCTCCTGCGCCGGTGCCTTTTCCAGTGCCGCCATACGTGTTACTGCCGCTGTCAGCTTTGCTTTTTCGGCGGCGGTCAAGCAGCTCTTTTGCGTGTCGTTCAGTGCGTCAAAGGCATCCTTGGCGGCGTTCACCGCGTCGCGCTCCGCCAGTGTCAAATCTGCGGCATCCGGCAGCGGTGTAAGGTGTTCCGCCTTGAAAGCGTCCACCGCAGCGAACTCCTTGATCTTCTGCTCTACACCCTCCAGCTTGGGCAGATACGCTTTTACCGCCGCCTTATCCCCGTCGGACAGGATGTTGTAAGCGGCACGGGCTGCCGCGGCGTCCGTCGCTGCCGCCTTATAGTTGGCATAGTCGGTGCTGGGGAGGGCGGAGATCATATCCATGACCTGCCGGGCACTGACGGTGTCGCTGACAACGTGCAGCACATACCATGTTCCGCCGCTTGTTTGGACGCTGCCGTACTGGTTGTTCATGCTCAGCCAGTTCTTTTCGCCGCAGCCCACGTAAATGGTGTCGCCCATGCGTACAGAGATCGCCTCGCCGCTCTTATAGTAGCTGCTGCCTTCGGTTCTGTCCGTCACCTTCTCGTTAAGGAAGGTCTTGACCTGAAAGTTCTTGTTGGCGGCAGTGGGCGTCAACCGAACAGAGGAGGATTCCCCGTTGATGACCAGCGTATAGTCATACTGATCGCCCTCCGTGCCGGAGGCAAAGGCAGGCGTCAGGGTTCCACCCGCAACAAGCAACGACGCGAGGGTGGTGTTGCAGTTGCTCCATGTGCCGCCAAGATCGACACCGTAGTCGCAGGTATACAGCACGCGGATCACGTCGCCATCGGTCAGCTTACCATTGGCAACAGTGAACGCGGCGACCCCCTCATTGGTGAACCAGTCATTCAGCGTGATCATCCAGCCGGAGGTCTCGCCGCCATCCCGCTCCTTGAGCCCGGCGATGGCGAGGATATAGTCTTTGCTGTTCTTGAGGTCTATTCCGGTAAGTGCCTCCTCCACGCAGGAGAAAGCCGTGCTGTCGGCAGTGAGACTGATCTCCTTGTTCACCAGCTCGCCGTCCCACGCCGCGCCGTTACCTTTGGCAAAGGTGTTGTTCGCCACGATGACCTGCACCTTGCCGTAGTCGCTCGCCGCCTTACGCATGGCAACAACGGCAGCCTGATATGCCTGCTCCACTGCAGCAAGGGAGGTTGCCGACGTGATGGAAGCCACACCGTTTTGGTAGGCTTCCTCAGAAGCATTACCCAAGCCGTTTCGCAGTGTTTCCAACCGGGAGAGGGCTTCGTTGACCTTTGCCGCCTCCTCGTTGGCGTTGAATGTCCAATGGGCGTAGAGCGTGGTGTCCTGCGTGAAGGTGCTGGCGGTGGTGACGCGTTCACCCGCGCCGTTCATCTCCGTAAACCAGCCCTCAAAATGGTAGTTCCAGCGATACGCCGCAGGGATCTCCACAAGGCTTCCGCCCTCAAGGACGATGACCGTTTTTGTCTCGCAGGTACCGCCCCGCGCATCGAAGGTCACTTGGAAGCCGCCCGCCTGCCACAGCAGGATAGGGTAGCCGTTATTGACGCTCTTGCTGTCGGCGGTGAAGTATGTGCCATAGGCCTCACTGTTCAGCTCACGGACGAAAGAGGACGCCTTCATCTGCGCTTCCGTGCGGCTCGCCGCACCATTCGCCTTGAACGCGGCGTTGTTGATCTCCTTGAAGAAGCTGCCGTTTTTCACCATGATGTAGTCATCGCCGCCGAAGCTGCCCACCGCGCCGCCGCAGCGCAGGGCGGTGCTGACCTCGCCCACGTTATAGCAGCCGCTGGGCATGGCAGCCACATAGACCTTGCCCGCGACGCCGCCCACATAGTCTGCGCCGGTGACGGTACCGGTGTTGTAGCAAGCCACCATTTCGGCGTAGTTTTGCTGGGTGCCCACGATACCGCCCACTTGCTTGGCGGCGTCAGAGCCTACCGCGCCGGTGTTGTAGCAATAGCGCATCACACCGTAGGAATTGGCACCGGCAACGCCGCCCACGTCCTCCTTACCGCTGACAGCAGCGCGATTGGCGCAGCGTTCCACCTGATTGTGCTGTCCCACACAGCCAATGATACCACCCACTTGGATATTGCCTGTAACGGTGCCGCTAAAGGTGCAGTCCGTAATGGAGGACTTGCTGCCCACTTCGCCCATCGCACCTGCAATACCGCCGGTCTGAGACACATCGCCCGTGGCGGTCACGCTGCCGCTGACGGAGAGGGACTTCACCTTTCCGCCGTTGGTCAGCAGTCCAAAGAATCCCGTTTCGTCCTTGTCAGAGGTGAGCTTCAGATTGGTGATAGACTTGCCGTTGCCGTCAAAGGTACCGGCGAAGCCGTGACCCTTGCGTCCAATGGGATACCAGTTGTCGGTGGTCAGCGCAATATCATTGAGCAGCTTGGCGGAAATTGCCGTGTTGCCGCCGTTGACTTCGCTGGCGAACCAGTGCAGCTCCTTCTCCGTGCTGATCTGGTACACGCCGCCCACGTTGGCAGGCTCGCTGCACTGGTCGAGCTCCCACATATCCGCATCTGCCGCAGACTTCACGGAAGTTGTCTTTGCCATTACGCTGCCTGCCACACCGCCACTTGTGATGACCAGCTTCAGAGCCTTGCCCAAGTCAGCGTCCGTGGCTGTGTACTCCGCCTTCGTCGCACCGGAGATGACCTCCGCACCGCGGTACCACTGATAGCGCAGGTCGCTGTACGCCGCGGAGGACTTGAACACCGCCTTGAGCGTGCGTCCCACCACGGCGGCACCCTCGATTTCCAGAGAGCCGGTCATGCCCTCGATAGCTCCGGTCTCCGCCGTCAAAACGCCGCTGCACCCAGCGGAAAGAGCCTTGACACGAAGCCGGCGTCCCGCCATGTTGTCGTTGGGGATGGTGTACTTCCCCGTATCGGTGATCGCCAGCACCACATGGTCGTTTTCGTCGTAGCTGTAATACCAGACGTAGAGGAGGCTTTCGGCAGAGCCGGTATAGGCGGCGGTGATGTCCGCGCCCACCTCCGTCTTTCCGGTGAGGGTAACGGTGCCGCTGATGGCGGGCTTGCTGCCCAGCCGGTCAATGACCGTGCCCATGGTCTTTTTCGCCTGTGCCAGCTCCGCTTCCGTGCTGACGGCGTTGTCCGTGGGATAACCGTCGTCCTCATAATCGCCGCCCATGACGTCCGCCACGTTGTAAATGTCAGCCTTCACCGCTTTCGTAAGGTTCCGACCCAGCGCACCGCCCACGCAGCCGCCGAGACTCTCCACACAGCCGGTGTTATACAGACCGTTCACCGTGCCGTTGTTGCGGCCCACCGCGCCGCCCACATAGGCGCGAAGAATGGCGGCAGTGCCGATGATGTGGCCGCTGTTGGCGCAGTGGCGCACGGTGGTCTTGGCAAAATCGTCGCTGTAACCATCGTTATCGCCCACGATACCGCCCAGCATATAGCCTGTGGCGCGGATCATGCCGGTGTTGACGCAGTCCTCCACCAGCGCGGCCGCTGTCTTGGTGCCCTTGTTCTGCCCGCAGACGCCGCCCACATACTGTGCGCCGCTGACTGCGCCGCCGTTGGTGCAGCGGCGCACCGTGCCGCTGTTCACAGCGGCAATACCCGCCGTGTACTTACCGCCGGTGATCTGCACCAGCGCGGTGCAGTTTTCGATGGTGCCCGTGTTTTCTGCCGCGATGGCGGCGGTATTGTCATCGCCGATGATCTTACCGCTGACGGTAAGATTTTTGACGGTGCCGGAGTTCTTGGCAACCAGTGCGGCAGTGCCGGTCGCCTTGCAATAGAAGCTGCTGACGGTATGACCGCCACCGTCCAGCTCTCCGGAGAAAGCCGCGATGGGTGTCCAGTTCCGGTGGTTCATGTCAATATCGGCGGTCAGCTTACCCTTGATCTCCGGGGTGGTCTTTGCCGCATCGGCAAACCACTTCAGCTCCGCCGCCGTGGTGATCTGATACACGCCGCCGGTCTGCTTGGGTGCGGCAGCTTTGCCGTCCCAGCCGGTTTCCTCGATGGCAGGCTGGTCGGGGTCAGTCTCCGCTGCGCCGCCGGTCTGCCATTTCAGGATGGGATAACCGTCGTTGACGGCTCCGGTGTCCGCCGTGAATTTTTCCCCAAGCTCCGCAGGGGGCAACGCCTTTAGCTCCTCTGCCGTTTTAGAGACCGCTGTGCCGTTTTGGATGGTGCAGTCGCCGGGGCTGCCCACAGTCTCCATGGAGCCGCTCAAAACGTAAACTTTCTCCAGCGTTTTTTGACCGCCGGACCATTCCAGCTTACCAGCTACGCTTCCAACATTTGCCGCCGTGATCGTACCGCTATGATAAGTGTTTTTGATCGTTCCGCTGCGGAAGTTGCCCACAAGTCCGCCTGCCACGCCGGCGGATGCCGTGGCGGTCACAGCTCCTGTGTTGTAGCAGGCACTGATCGTGCCGCCATTGTAGAGATTGCCGGTCAGACCGCCTACTGCGCTGTTGCCTTTAACGGAGCCGGTGTTGAAGCATTCCGTCATGGCGGTAAAGGCGTTGGACTGCACATAACCCGTCACGCCGCCGACATTGTTTCCCGTTGCCACGACCACCGCAGCGTTGGAGCACCGTGTGATGGTGCCATCCTGATAGCCGCTCACGCCACCGACATACGCTGCACCGCTGACTGTAACCGTGCCCGTCACATGGCAGTTCTCCATGTCGTAAGCCTCGCCGGCGATACCTCCGGTGTAATTTCCTGTTCCGCTGATCTTGCTGTCCGACAGCGTTAAGTTGCTGATTTTGCTGTCTTTCTTGGCATAACCAAACATGCCGGTATTTTTAATACCGCTTGTGGCAATGTACAAACCGCGGACGGTATGCCCGTCGCCGTCAAAGGTGCCTTCATATCGTTTAGCACTGTCGTACTTCCCGATCGGCGTCCACTCGTAAAGTGTGGATGCTTCGGCGTTTATGTCCTCATTGATGCAGATGTCCGCCGTCAGCTTGGCTGAGTCGGTCATTTTGGCGTTCTTGTTGAACCACATCAGCTCGTCCGGTGCACCGATCAGGTACACGCCGTCCGCATCCTTCTGCGGCTCGGTGTAGGTCGTGCCGTCCCATGCGGTCTGCACCTCCAGCTGTGCCGCCGGGAGGGTCACCGCCGTGTTCGTCACGGTAAAGGTACCCCTTACCGTCTTATACCCGGCGCAGGAGACCGCATAGCTGTACTCCCCGGCGGGCAGGTCATAGCTGCCGTCCGCAGCGGCGGTCATCTTTTGCGCCGGCCACGCCGCGCAGGTGACAGAAATCACAGGGGTGATGTCCTTGCCATCCGCCGCCGTCACCGCACCGAACGTCACCTTTTGGGTGGGGAGCTTGGTCATGGTGACCGTCTGTGCGTTGTCCCCATCCGCGACGGTGAAGGTGCCGCTCTTGTCCTCGTAGCCGAATGCCTTGAGCGTATAGGCATAAGGGTTGCCGGATTTAGGCAGCCGGTAGGTGCGTCCGTCCGCCTCCGGGGTACGACCGTCCACCGCCAGCACCGCATCGTCCGGCGTAGTGGTGAACTTGACGTCATACAGCTTCTCTTTCAGTGTAATGCTGATGGTCTGTCCCGCATACGCCACGGTAAAAGAGCCAGTCTCCGTCTGGCACTCAACGGCGGAGACCTCATACGTGTACGCACCGTTTTTCAGCTGATAGCTGCCGTCACTTGCAGGGGTGACCGTTTCATCGCCTTGCTTCACCGTCACCAAGGCGGTGGCGGGAGAAAGGGTAAACTTCACTGTGTATGCCGCGTTGGGATCCTGCCAGCCTAAAATCGGGTAATTGCCGTCCCTGGCAATATAGGAGCCGCCCAGAGCCGCGACCAGTTCCGCGGATCTCAGCTGCTCTGCCGTCTTACCGGTCATGCCTGCGGCAGACGCATTTGCGCCGTCACCGGAAAGACCGGCGGTGTCGAGATAGTAGCAATTTTGGGCGGCGATAAGGTTCGGTGTTGCGACACCGCTGTAATTCTTTGCCGCACTGCTGCCGATAACACCGCCCACAACGACGTCAGCGGTGGTGAAATTGTTTGTCACCGTGCCTGCGTTGTAGCAGTTGGTCAGCACGATACCCGTGTTGCTGGTGGAGGACGGGTCTCCGATGATACCGCCCACACCCTTAGCGTTTGTATCATTGAAGTTCGCCGAAGGTGTCTCGCAGATTACCGCTCCCGTGTTATAGCAATCCGTGATCTTGACGTTCTTTGCGCTGGCACCGCCTGCCACACCGCCGACGCTGTAAATACCGGTCACTGTGCCGGTGTTGAAGCAGGCGGAAATGGTTCCCGCCGCCCCGCCTACCACGCCGCCGGTGCGTTTTATGGTGCTGGTAACGTCTCCGGTGTTGCCGCAGCGGGTCACGGTGGAGCTTCCGCTGACGTTGCCCGCGATTCCGCCGGTACAATAGGCATAACCGCCAGGTTTACCGTTATTGATAACGCTGCCGCTGTTGAAGCAATTCGAAATCGTCTTTATGCCGCTGCCTGCTCCCACGATGCCGCCCACATAGTCTCCGCAGCCGATGATAGTGCCGTTATTGGTGCAGTCCATAACTTCACTGTTAGCGTATGCATACGCCACCACGCCGGCAGCAGATCCTTTTGCCGTTGCCGTAACGGATACGTTGTTGGTGCAGTTCGTCACAGTCACCGGATTGCCATAGGCAACGATACCGGCAGTATACTGTTTGCTGCTCGTCACGCTGCCCGCCACCTTCAGGTTCTTAACGGTGCCGCCCTTCACATAGCCGAACAACGCTTGGTATTGGTCGGTGCTGTCGATTTTCAAGCCGCTAATGGTATAGTCGCCGCCGTCAAAGGTGCCCTTATAGGCATAGGATGAGTTCTTTCCGATAGGTGTCCATTCCTCGTCCTCCAGATTAATGTCATTGCAGAGGACAGCATTATAGGACGCACCGCGCCCTGCGTTGACCTCCTGTGCCAACCATGCAAGCTCATCTGCCGTGCTGATCCGGTACGGGTCAGTCGCCGTACCCTCGCCATGCAGTGTCACCGCAGCAGGCATGGCGGCGGCCAGCATGGGCTGCTGCGCAAGGGCGGGATCGTCCTGCTCCTCCGATTTTTCCTGCTCCTGCTTCTCCTGTTCGTCCTGCTTGTCCTGCTCCTGCCGGACATCCTGCGTTTCGCTGTCGGGCGCAACGGAATATGCGTCCTCCGCCCACACCGCTGTGGGAAGCAGGCTGGTCAGCATGACCAGAGCCAGCAGGAGAGATACCATTCGTTTTTTCATTTCTCCTTCTCCTTTGTTTATATTTGTATTGGTATACGCACGGCAACAAAAAGCGGGCGGAGGAGCCTGACGATCTCCTCCCGCCCGCTGGAACCCGGACGGCGTATGCCGTCCCGGCTTGACAAAAGGCATCGCCTATCCCACAAGGGATAGGCGTGCGTTTTTACTGAGAAAAAACGCTGCTTTTGCAATGCAAAAACAGCGTGGTTCCTCTATAACAGTCCCATACGGAGAAAACGCCCGCTGTACCTGATCCTCCGACGTGCAATTCTCCTGCCTCGCGCCGCGGAGCCTTCGCTCCCCGTCTGCCGCCTACCTTCTCAGGCTTACGCCCAATGGCTGACTTTCGTCACACAGCTTTCGCTGTTTCGGTGCATCCTTGCGCTCACAGTGCCGTTCGCAGTGGGTTATGTCCCATTTCCTTCTAAACTGCCGCCTGACCGATCATTCTCGGTCTTTACAGCGGACAGCCGCACGACTTCTCCGGATCTTATTCACTTTATGCTGCCTTACAGGCAACACACTGAGTATACACCGCGCTGCCAGTGTCTGTCAATGGTTTCTCGCCAAAATTCCCCGCTCCCCGTTTGTATTCGTGATTTATCGGATGCCGGCGACAAATGCGGCGGGATCGCGCTGCCGCTGCGCCGCCGCCCACGACAGCATTTCGTAGGTATCCACCGCGCCGGTGATGACCGCGCCGTTCTCCCACGTTTCCGCCGTGTGCTCCCGGAGGAAGTCGTCCGGCGCGGCGGTACGCACATAGTAGGGATGCGCCTCCGCGCTGGCGGAGAACACCGCCTCCGCCCTGTCCGTATAGAACCCGCGCTTGCCGCCCAGCACCGTCAGGCAGTCCTGCACCACGTTGCTGGCGGTGGGGAACCGCCCCGCGCCCTGCCCGTAGAAGCTCTGCCGTCCCAGCCTTTCCGCCTCATAGGTGATGAGGTTGTAGTTGGCGGGCACCGCCGCCTCCAGGTCGTTCGCCGCCACCAGCGTCGGCTCCACGTAGGCGCACACGCCGTCCTCCGCCCGCTCAGCTCTTGCCAGCAGCTTGCAGACGAAGCCGTGATGCTGGAACGCCGCAATATCCGACGCCGTCACCGTCCGGATGCCGAAGGTGGGGATGGTGGTCTCGTCCAGCAGCACGTCAAAGGCGACGTTGGCGGAGATACACAGCTTGCGCCGGATGTCGTCGCCGTCAATGTCGGCGGAGGGATCCGCCTCGGCGTAGCCCAGCTCCTGCGCTTCCTTGAGGATGGCGGGGAAATCCACCGGGGCGCGGTGCATGGCGTCCATGATGAAGTTGGTGGTGCCGTTCATAATGCCGCCCACGGCGCACACCGTGTCCAGCCGCTTTACGCGCTCCAGATTCGTCAGCCACGGGATACCGCCGCCCACCGCCGCCGTACACCGCAGAGCCACGCCCTGCTTCGCCGCCAGAGCGGTCAGCTCGCCGTAATAGGCGGCGACCAACGCCTTGTTCGCGGTGACCACGTGCTTGCCCCGCTCCATGGCGGCGGTGACGTACTCATACGCCGGGTGCAGCCCGCCCATGACCTCCACCACCGTGTCGATGGCGTCGTCGTTGAGAATGTCGTTCACGTCGAAGGTACACACGTCCTCCGGCAAACCCGCCTTGGCACTACGCAGCAGCACACGCGCCACGCGGATGTCCTCCCGCCCGGTGCACAGCTCCCACACGCCGCCGCCCACTACGCCAAAGCCCAGCAATCCGATATTCATACAAGCGTACCTCCTTAGCCCGCCGCGCCTGCGGCGGACAGCATTTTTGCCCATTGTACCCACGAATCCGCCCCCTGTCAAGCCATTCCCCGGATTCGCCCCCATAATAAAGCACCGCTCCCCCGGCGTCACCGGGAGAGCGGTGTTTATTCATGGTTTTCCGCGGCGGCGGATCAGTCGCTGGCACCCGTGTGGATGACCTTACCCATGTTCCACAGCAGTGCCACCTGCCGCGCCGCCTCCAGACGCTGCTCCGGCGTGTGGTACTCGGCGTTGGCGGTCTCCGCGCCGCAGTCCATGCAGCCCACGGAGAGGCACCAGCCCTGCTCATCGTGCATAACGCCGCTGCCGCGGCAGATGGGGCAATCCCCCAGCTCAATGTTGAAAATAGGATCCATGTGAACACTCCTTACAGAATCATGTGCTTGCGGGGCAAGCATACCACAGTCCGGGGAAAATGGCAAGCGTCCCTTTTGTTTTTCGCCGAAAAGCGGCACGGCTCAGCTGTCCGACCCCTCACCGGTATCGCTGTGGCGTCTGCACACGGCGCGATAGATCACGTACCCCATCGCCGCCACCGCCAGCGCGATGGCAAAGGCGATCACGGCGGCGCGATAGTTCTGCTCCCCCAGTGCGCTGCCGCCCACGGTAGACGTGACGATGGAGGGCAGCCGCCCCACGGTGGCAATGAGCAGCCACGTGCCCCACGGCAGGTCGGTCAGCCCCGCGAAGTAGCAGAGGAGATCCTTGGGTGTGCCGGGGACGGTGAAGATCAGCCAGAAAAGTGCCGTGCGCTTGGGGGAGGTATGCAGGAGAAAGTGGAGCTTTTCCAGCTTGTCCGCCGGGAAGAACACCTCCACGATGCCCCGTCCCCAGCGGCGCACCAGCGCGAACACCGCCGCGCTGCCCAGCACCGCGCCGGCGAGACACAGCAGCGTACCCACCCACGCGCCGAAGGCGTAGCCGCCGGCGATCTCCAGCGGCTCCCCGGGGATGACCGCCACCACCACCTGCAAAAACACCATGGCGGCGTAAGCCAGCGGCCCCCACGCGCCGTGGCTGTCCACCCATGCGCGGAACTGCTCCGGCTGCCGGGCAAAGCGGATAATGGGGCGACCCACGAACCACGCCAGTGCAGCCGACAGCAGGACGAATATGACGATCGCCAGTATGGACAACGTTTTTTTCTGCTTGTCGGTGAGAGTCCGCTTCACGGGAACACTCCCTTCCTTCGTACTACCAGCAGGATACCACGATTTTACGGGAATCATGTGAACGAACGATTAATCTTTTCTTACAAAACGCGAAAACCTCGGCGGCACCGAGGTTTTCGGGGAAGTAATACAGCGTCGGCGGGAGGCTCCCGCAGAGGTCACTCCTTGGTGTGGACGTTGATGAACTCCGCCCGCAGCTTGGAGTAGAGGATCGTCTGGCTGCTGTACAGCCCGCAGTACCCGGAGAGCACATAGCTCAGGGCACAGGCGGCGGCAAAATAGACGATACCGGCGGAGCCGAACAGCTCGATGCTGAGGATAACGGATGCCACGGGGCAGTTCACCGCGCCGCAGAACACCGCCACAAGCCCGATGGCGGCGGCGAACGCCGGCGGCAGCCCCAGCAGCCCGCCGAACACGCAGCCGAAGGCGGCTCCCACGAAGAAGGAGGGCACCACCTCGCCGCCCTTGAAGCCGCAGCCGATGGTCACGGCGGTGAACGCCAGCTTCAAAAGCCACGCCCATGCTGCCGCCTCGCCCTCCAGCGCGCGCTGGATCACGTCCATGCCCGCGCCGTTGTAGTCCGTGGTGCCCAGCAGCAGCGTGGCAGCCACGATGATCCCTCCGCCCACGGCGGCGCGGAGGAAGGGGTCCTTCAGCCACCGGACGGCGGCGTGCTCCACAAGATGCAGCCCCTTGCAGAACACGATGCTCACCATGGCGCAGCCTATGGCGAGCACCGCCACCAGCCCCAGCGTCGGCCAGTGCAGCTCCGGCATAGCCACGGTGAAGCGGGTGGGCTCCACGCCCATAAGGAGGGCGATATAGTAGCCCGTAAGGGAGGCGGTGAGGCAGGGCAGCAGCCCCGCGTAGTACAGCACGCCCACACTGATGACCTCCAGTGCGAAGATGGTGGCGGTCAGGGGCGTACCGAACAGGGCGGCGAACACGCCGCTCATGCCGCACAGGGTCGCCAGAGGCAGATCCTTCTCCCCCAGATGCAGCAGCGTACCGGTACGGTAGCCGATGCCGCCGCCGATCTGCAGTGCCGCGCCCTCTCGTCCGGCACTGCCGCCGCACAGGTGGGTAATGACGGTGGCGACGAAGATCAGGGGCACCAGCAGCGTGGGAACCTTCTTCCCAAAGTGGACGGACTCGATCACGGCATTGGTGCCCGCCCCCTCCAGGCGGCAGAGCCGGTACAGCGCGGCGATGCTCACGCCGCCCAAGGGCAGCAGGTACAGCACCCACGGGTGCGTCATACGCACGTTGGTGGCGTAGTTGACGCCCAGATGGAACGCCGCGCCCACAAAGCCGCCTACGCCGCCCACCAGCGCGCCCACCGCCAGCCATTTCAGCAGCGCGGTCACGTACAGGCTCATATGCTGCACTCGCGCTCTCACCTTGTCCCTCATGCCATCGCCCTCACTTACGCGCCGTCCCAAGGGACGGCGGCTGTTTTCTTTTGCAGTTTCTTTGCAGCGGCTATTCTACCATCTATGGGCGTCCCTGTCAAATGACAGTCCGCAGAAGCTCCCGCAGGCTGAAAATCTTTGAGTTTATCTGACTTTTTTTCATTTTTGCTGTTGATTCTGCCGTCTCTTTGCCGTATACTATAAGTACCGATTGTCAGCGTGCACAAATATGTGCCAGGTGACTATTATGAACAGGAGGAAAACCAAATGAAATACGGTCGTACTTTCAATTTCTCCGCCGGTCCTGCCATGATGCCGGAGCCCGTGCTGGAGGAGATCCGCGATGAGATGATGAACTACCGCGGCAGCGGTATGTGCGTCATGGAGATGAGCCACCGCTCCAAGGTGTTCCAGCAGATCGCGGCGGATGCGGAAGCCGATCTGCGTAAGCTGATGAACATTCCCGACAACTACAAGGTGCTGTTCATTCAGGGCGGCGGCACGGTGCAGTTCGCCATGGTGGCTATGAACCTGATGAAGAACGGCAAGGCGTGCTATGTGGAGACCGGCGCGTGGTCCAAGAAGGCGATTGCCGAGGCCAAGAAGTATGGCGAGGTGCAGATCATCGCCTCCTCCGCCGACAAGAATTTCTCCTACATCCCCGATTGCTCCGATCTGGACATTCCCGAGGACGCCGATTACGTCTACATCTGCGAGAACGAGACCATCAACGGCACCACCTGGAACAAGCTGCCCAACACCAAGGGTCATGTGCTGGTGGCGGATCAGTCCTCCATGTTCCTCTCCCGTCCCTGCAACGTGTCCGACTACGGGCTGATCTGGGCGGGCGTTCAGAAGAACGTGGGCCCCGCCGGCATGGCAGTCGTGATCATCCGCGAGGATCTGATCCGCGACGATCTGGATCCCAAGACCCCCGTCTACCTGAAGTACAAGACCCACGCCGACAACGACAGCATGTACAACACCCCCAACTGCTGGGCGATCTACTGCTGCGGCAAGGTGTTCCGCTATCTGCTGGACAACGGCGGTCTGGCGGAGATGGAAAAGCGCAACATCGCCAAGGCGAAGGTCATCTACGATTTCCTGGACAGCTCCAAGCTGTTCAAGGGTGCCGTGGTGCCTGAGGATCGCAGCCTGATGAACATTCCCTTCGTCACCGGCGATAAGGATCTGGACGCGGCCGTGGTGGCTGCCTCCAAGGAGGCCGGCTTCGACAATCTGAAGGGTCACAAGTCCGTGGGCGGTCTGCGCGCCAGCGTGTACAACGCTATGCCCATCGAGGGTGCACAGGCTCTGGTGGAGTTCCTGACGAAGTTCGAGGCAGAGCACAAGTAAAACAAGATCGGAAAGGGGGCGGCGATCCCCCTTTCCGTATCATTCTTTTCATAAAACGTCTATTATAAAGGAGAAGTATCATGCGTATTCTGGTTACTGACGGTATGGACAAGACCGCTATGGCGCAGCTGCGCGAGCTGGGTCACGAGGTGGTGGAGCAGTTCTACGAGTCGGATCAGCTGGGCAAGGCTCTGCGCGATTTCGACGTTGCCGTCGTCCGCTCCAAGACGAAGGTGCGCGCCAACCACATCGACGAGGCGAAGGGCAGCCGTCTGAAGCTCCTCATCCGCGGCGGCGTGGGCGTGGACAACATCGACGTGGCTTACGCCAAGGAAAACGGCATCGACGTGAAGAATACCCCCAATGCCTCCTCCCAGTCTGTGGCGGAGCTGGCGATGGGTCATATGTTCGCCTGCACCCGCTATATCTCTATCGCCGGTCACACCATGCGCGAGGACAAGTGGGAGAAAAAGACCTACGGCAAGGGCATCGAGCTCCAGGGCAAGACGCTGGGTATCGTGGGCTTCGGCCGCATCGGTCAGCATCTGGGCGTGATGGCGAAGGCCATCGGCATGAACGTTGTCGCCTTTGCGCGTCATCCCAACGCCGCCGTCTCCGAGAAGCTGGGCATCCCCTATGTAAGCATGGACGAGCTGCTGGCCACCTCCGACTTCATCTCCCTCCACGCTCCCGCCGTGGACGGCGGCGCGCTGGTCAACGAGGCGAGCATCGCCAAGATGAAGGACGGCGTTGTGATCATCAACACCTCCCGCGGTGCCAACGTGGACGAGGCGGCTCTGCTGGCCGCGCTGGAGTCCGGCAAGGTTCGTGCCGCCGGTCTGGACGTGTACGCCGACGAGCCCACCTCCAACAAGGCTCTGTACAGCCATCCCATGGTGTCCTGCACGCCCCATATCGGTGCTGCCACCGTGGAGGCGCAGAAGCGCATCGGCGCGGAGATCGTGGAGATCATCAAGGCCATGTAACTCCGCTCCCAAGAGCATAAAAGGAACCGCACAGGGCGGTTCCTTTTTTTCGTCCCGCCGCACCACTGTCCGTTTTTCGGGACACCTCCTCTGGCACAATAAAGAAAACGTACAAAGGAGGAACGCGCTATGACAACGATTTCTGTGATCTGCACCGTATGCGGGGCGGCGGCACTGAGCCGCGGGATCCTGCGTCTGTTGGACGCCATCGGCGGGGACAACCACTAAACGAAGTACCCATTGACAAGGGGCCTTTCTGTCTATATAATATTTTTATCCTAAAAATACAACGTAATCTTATATATTATATTAGATAGAGAGGTAAAATATGGATATTTTCGAGAAATGCTGCGCCCCCTCTCTGGCAGGTGAGCTGAAGGAGAAGGGCTTGTACCCCTACTTCCACGCACTGCAATCCCGTCAGGACGTAGAGGTGATGATGGAGGGCAAGCGGCGCATCATGCTTGGCTCCAACAACTATCTGGGGCTGACCACCGACCCGGAGATCATTGAGGCAGGTATCAAGGCGTTGGAGCAGTACGGCACCGGCTGCTCCGGCTCCCGGTTTCTGAACGGTACGCTGGAAATGCACCTTGCGCTGGAGGACGCGCTGGCGCGGTTCCTGCGGAAGCCGGGTGTCGTCACCTTCGGCACCGGGTTCCAATCCAACGTGGGCATCATCTCCGCGCTGGTAGGACGGCACGATTACGTCATCTGCGACAGGGAGAACCACGCCAGCATCTACGCCGGGTGCCAGCTGTCCTACGGCAAAATGCTGCGCTACCGCCACAGCGACATGGCGGATCTGGAGAAATGCCTCCAGCGCGTGCCGGAGACGGCGGGCGTGCTCATCGTCACCGACGGTGTGTTCTCCATGGGCGGCGATATTGCCAAGCTGCCGGAGATCTGCGCGCTGGCGAAGAAGTACGGTGCCCGCGTCATGGTGGACGACGCCCACGGTCTGGGCGTGCTGGGCGAGGGCGGACGCGGCACCGCCAGCTACTTCGGTCTGGAGGACAAGGTGGACGTATATATGGGCACCTTCTCCAAGTCGCTGGCGTCTCTGGGCGGCTATATGGCGGCGTCGGCGGAGGTGGCGGAGTTTGTGCGTCACACCTCCCGCCCCTTCATCTTCTCCGCCTCCATCCCCCCTGCCAACTGCGCCACGGCACTGGCAGCTCTGCAAAAGCTGGAAAAGCACCCGGAGCTTCCGGAGCGTCTCCGGGCACTGAGCCTGTACGCCCGAAAGGGTCTGACGGAGCGCGGCCTGACCATCCGCCCCTCGGCGTTGGAGGCTCCCACGCCCATCATCCCCATCTACACCTACGAGACGTACCGCACCCTGCGCGTGGCGGCGGACATCTATGACCGGGGCGTGTACGTGAACCCCACCCTGCCCCCCGCCACGCCGGAGGGCGAGGCTCTGCTCCGCACCAGCTACATGGCGACCCACACGGAAGCCCTGCTGGACGAGGCCATGGACATCATTGGGGAGGTGATGTCCCGTGAGTGAGCGCAGGGTCGCCATCGTCACCGGCGGCACCTCCGGCATCGGCAAGGCCACTGCCCTTGCCCTGCGTCATGCGGGCTGCACCGTGTACGAGCTGTCCCGCCGCGCCGAGGGCACGGAGGGTCTGCGCCACATCTCCGCCGACGTGACCGACGAGCGCGCCGTCCGCGACGCCGTAGCGCAGGTCATGGCGGCGGAGGGACATATCGACATTCTGGTGAATAACGCAGGCTTCGGCATCTCCGGTGCCATCGAGTGCACGGAGACGGAGGACGCCAAGAAGCTGTTCGACGTGAACTTCTTCGGCATGGTGAACATGAACCGCGCCGTGGTGCCCCTCATGCGGCAGGCAGGACGCGGGCGCATCGTGAACCTCAGCTCCGTTGCCGCGCCGGTGCCCATCCCCTTCCAGGCATACTACTCCGCCACCAAGGCGGCGGTGAACGCCTACTCCATGGCGTTGGCGAATGAGCTGCGCCCCTTCGGTGTCACCGTCTGCGCCGTCATGCCCGGCGACATCCGCACGGGCTTCACCGCTGCGCGGAAGAAGATCGTCACCGGCGACGACATCTACCACGGGCGCATCAGCCGCTCCGTCCAGCGCATGGAGCACGACGAGGAGACGGGCATGGAGCCCGCCAAGGCGGGCGCGTACATCGCCTCCGTCGCCCTGCGGGACGGCAGCCGCCACCCGCTGTACGCCATCCGCTTTGACTACAAGTTCTTCACGTTTCTGGCAAAGGTGCTGCCCGCCCGGTTTCTGAACTGGCTCATCTACTGCCTGTACGGAAAGTAAGCGAAAAAAGACCGCCGTCCGGCGGTCTTTTTTCGCTTACTTTTTCAGCTCCAGCGTCTTTTCGTATGCCGCGATAACGGCGTTCATGGCGGCGGCGCGGAAGCCGCCCTCCTCCAGTGCCCGGACGCCGGCGATGGTGGTGCCGCCGGGGGAGCATATCTCGTCCTTCATCTTTCCGAAGGGCTTGCCGCTCTCCAGCGACAACTGTGCCGCGCCCAGCAGCATCTGGGCGGCAAAGGTATTGGACTTGTCACGGGGCAGCCCGCAGGCCACGGCACCGTCCGCCAACGCCTCCATAAAGAGACAGGCGAAGGCACCGCCGCAGCCCGCCACGGCACTTCCCGCGTCGATCAGGCTCTCCGGCAGCGGCTCCATCCGCCCGGAGGCGGACATCGCCGTCAGGAAGTCCGCCATGCTCTCCTCCGTCACCAGATCGTTACGGGTGTAGAGCGTCAGCCCCGCGCCCACGGCGCAGGCGGTGTTGGGCATAATACGCAGCACCGGGCAGCCGGGGACGGCCTGCTCAATGGCGGCAATGGTCACACCCGCCGCCATGGACACCAGCAGCGGCTTCTCCCGCCGCCCGTCCAGCACGGGGCGCAGCTCCGCCAGCAGCTCCAGCAGAAGATGGGGCTTCACGCCCAGAAACACCACGTCGCAGTCCGCCGCCACATCCCCCGGCAGCAGCGTCAGCCGTGCGCCCAGCTCCTCCGCCAGCCGCTTCGCCTTCTCCGGACTGCGGTTGCAAAGCTGCACAGACTGCGCCTCCACGCTTTTGGTCAGTGCCCGCGCCAACGCGCCGCCCATATTGCCGGTGCCGATAAAGCCATAGGTCATAATAACCACCTCGTTCCCGTTTTTGAACATTATAATACGGGGCGCGGGATAGTGCAACAGAAAAGAACCGCCCGCAGGCGGTTCTTTTCTCAGGCTGTCGAAAAAGCCGTCGGCTTTTCTCGACAGCCTGCAATAATGCCGTTATTTTCGTGCCGCAAAGCGGCACGAAAATACTCGCTTCGCTCCACGCACGCCTTGCATAGCAAGGCTTAGCGCGGCATTTGATCCGATTCGAGGCGGGCTTTGCCCCCTCGAGCTCCCCCTGTAATGCGGAAGGACTGCACACGCCGGGGGATTTATCAACAAGCAGAGAAAAGAACCGCCCGCAGGCGGTTCTTTTCTGTAAAGCGTACTTACTTGGCACCCTTGGCGGCCTCGCGGCCGAGACGGAATGCCTTCAGATTCAGCTCCTTGACCTTGGCGGGCACAGTCTCCGCCACGATCTGCTCCCAGTCGATCTCCGGGCAGCCCAGCGCGTCGCACATGGCACCGAACAGCACCACGTTCATGCACTTGGGATTGCCCAGCTCCAGAGCGATGTCGCTGGCAGGGACGGCGATGGTCTTGAAGCTCCGCTGCATCGCCTCGATGCAGCCCTCCGGGTACTCCTCGGCACCGGAGGCGATGGTGGTGGACTTAATGGCGTAGTCATTGATGACCGCCACGCCGGTGGGCTTCAGGAACTCCGCATAGCGGACGGCCTCCATCCGCTCCAACGCCACCATGATGTCCGCCTCGCCCCTGCCGAACACGGGACCGTAGACCTTCTTGCCCCAGCGGACCTGCGTGGACACGGAGCCGCCGCGCTGGGCCATGCCGTGCACCTCGCTCTGCTTAACGTCGTACCCGGCCTTCATAAAGCCGTTGGACATGATCTTGGAGATCAGGATGGCACCCTGACCGCCCACGCCTACCAACAGGCAGCTTTTCACATCGTTCATGTTACTTC
>OLWA01001238.1_pt1 | contig 27090 bp, 14 predicted proteins | sample 1673251 | NCBI WGS metagenome assembly OLWA01 (sample SAMEA3178937, study PRJEB25190) | human gut metagenome | biome: human gut; feature: human-associated habitat; material: faeces | place: Austria | collected 2013 | reverse complement strand
AGATTTCCTCCCCTTGCAGGACGATCCCAAATACAAAGCACTCGTACCTTATTATATAGCAGAGATTTATGCCATCAAGAAGAACTACGATAAGGCACAGATTGTAGCACAGAATTACCTGTCGGCCTATCCTAACAACGAACATGCCGCCGAAATGTACCGTATTCTGGGAGATGCTTACTACCACTTCGGCCAATATCATCAGGCAGTAGAAGCATTCACCGGCTATCTGGACAGAGATCACTCCGCTCCCCGCCGTGATGCGCTATATATGCTGGGCCTCTCCTATTACCAAACCAAAGTCTACTCCAAAGCAGCAGAAATGCTGGGACAAGTGACTACGACCAACGATGCACTGACACAGAATGCTTACCTGCACATGGGACTTTCATACCTACAGCTAGCAGAAAAAAACAAGGCACGTATGGCTTTCGAACAGGCCGCCGCTTCCAGTGCCAATCTCCAGATTAAGGAACAGGCTGCTTATAACTACGCACTTTGCCTGCACGAAACTTCCTATTCAGCTTTCGGTGAGTCGGTAACCGCCTTTGAGAAATTCCTCAATGAATTCCCGACATCTCCGTATGCCGAGAAAGTAAGCAACTATCTGGTAGAAGTTTATATGAATACCCGCAGCTACGAAGCTGCTTTAAAGTCAATCGAACGGATCGCCAAGCCGAGTGCACAGATCATGGAAGCCAAACAAAAGATTCTCTTTCAGCTGGGCACACAGTCATTTGCCAATGCCAACTTCGAGCAGGCTCTCCAATATCTGAACCAGTCCATCGCCATCGGGCAGTACAACCGCCAGACAAAGGCGGACGCTTATTACTGGTGCGGAGAATCTTACTACCGCCTCAACCGGATGATGGAAGCCGCCCGCGATTTCAACGCTTATCTGCAACTGACCACGCAGCCCAATAATGAAATGTATGCGCTCGCCAACTACAACCTAGGATACATTGCTTTCCACCGCAAGGACTATACACAGGCAAGCAATTACTTCCAAAAGTATATCCAACTGGAAAAAGGCGAAAACAGAACAGCGCTTGCAGATGCCTACAACCGTATCGGAGACTGTCATCTGAATGTACGCAACTTTGAAGAAGCCAAGCACTACTACTCGCAAGCCGAACAAATGAATACTCCTTCCGGCGATTACTCCTTCTATCAGCTGGCACTGGTATCCGGTTTACAGAAAGACTATACCGGCAAAATCACTCTTCTGAACAGACTGGTCGGCAAATATCCTTCTTCTCCATACGCAGTGAATGCTATTTACGAGAAAGGACGTTCTTATGTACTGATGGATAACAACGGTCAGGCTATTACTTCTTTCAAGGAATTGCTGGAGAAATATCCCGAAAGCCCCGTCAGCCGGAAAGCTGCGGCTGAAATCGGTTTGCTGTATTATCAGAACGGCAATTTCGACCAGGCAATCAATGCGTACAAACAAGTGATTGAGAAATATCCGGGCAGCGAAGAAGCCCGCCTGGCAATGCGCGATATGAAATCTATCTATGTAGACTTGAACCGTATCGATGAATTTGCGGCTTTAGCCAATGCGATGCCGGGACACATCCGCTTTGACGCCAGCGAACAGGATTCGCTTACTTATGCGGCTGCCGAAAAGATTTATGCACGTGGCAGAACAGAAGAAGCCAAGAGCAGCCTTAATAAATATCTGCAAACTTTCCCAGAAGGAGCATTTAGCCTGAATGCACATTATTACCTCTGCCAGATTGGAAATGAGCAGAAGAATTATGATATGGTGCTCCTCCACTCCGGAAAATTGCTTGAATATCCGAACAATCCATTTGCAGAAGAAGCGCTGATCATGCGTGCGGAAGTACAGTTCAACCAGCAACAGATGGCAGAAGCTCTGGCAAGCTACAAGATGCTGAAAGAAAAAGCGACCAATGTAGAACGCCGCCAGCTTGCCGAAACCGGCATCCTGCGCTGTGCCTTCCTGCTGAGAGACGACGTAGAAACGATTCACGCGGCTACCGAGGTGCTGGCTGAAGCCAAGCTTAGTCCGGAACTGAAAAACGAAGCTCTTTATTATCGCGCAAAAGCTTATAAGAATCAGAAAGCGGACAAGAAAGCATTGGATGATTTCCGCGAACTGGCCAAGGATACCCGTAATTCTTATGGTGCCGAAGCTAAATACCAAGTTGCCCAAGCACTTTACGATGCCAAAGAATATGCGGCAGCAGAAAAAGAGCTGCTCAACTACATCGAACAGAGTACGCCACACGCTTATTGGCTGGCACGCAGCTTTGTCCTCCTGTCGGACGTATATGTCGCTATGGGTAAAGACCTCGACGCACGCCAGTATCTGCTGAGTCTGCAACAGAATTACCAGGGCAATGACGATATCGAGAGCATGATTGAAGACAGACTAAAGAAACTAAACAAGTAAAGATTGAAAAGTATGAAACGAACTCTTTATATAGCAGGAGGATTTACACTGGCATTTCTGATGCAGTCCAACCTTCAGGCACAGAATACTCAGCCGAAAGATACGACCATGAACCGCACGGTCGTCGTAGAACAGGAATATAATCCCGACATTCTGGATGCTTCCAAAGTGAATGTGCTACCCAAAGTGGAAGAACCTACCGTCAGCAAAAAGGAAGTGGAATATGCCACTACTTTCTTCCCGGCTACCTCTATCCCTGCCGACCTGATGCGTCCCTATGTAGGAACGGAAGTGCAGCCCGGCAGCAAGCCCGGATATATACGCGCCGGATATGGAAACTACGGTAATCTGGATCTCCTTGCCAATTACCTGTTCCGTCTGTCGGACAGGGACAAGCTGAACGTCCGCTTTCAGATGGACGGAATGGATGGCAAACTGACTATGCCGGAAACAGACACGAAATGGAATGCTTATTATTACCGTACCCGTGCGAATATCGATTATATCCATCAGTTCAACAAGGTAGATTTCAACATCGCCGCTAATTTCGGACTCAGCAATTTCAACCTTTCTCCGGTTCAGCCCGGCAAGCAGAAGTTTACTTCAGGAGACTTCCATCTGGGAGTAAAATCGACAGATGAAAATTATCCCATACAGTTCGAGGCGGAAACCAACCTGATGATGTACAACCGTCAGAACAATAACACTTTCTTTTTCAATGACAAAGTCGGAGAAACACAAGTGCATACCAAAGGATTGATCAGCGGTGCTATCAGCGACGAACAGAGCATCAACATCGGATTGGACATGCGTAATCTCATCTACAATAAAGACCTGAAACTTGCTGACGACCTCCAGGTATACGAGAACCGTACCGCTCTGGCACTGAATCCGTATTATAAACTCAGCAGCGACAGCTGGAACCTGCGTGCAGGAGCCAATGTGGATCTCTCATTCGGCAGCGGTAAATCATTCCGCGTGTCTCCGGATATAACAGCACAGTATATCTTTTCCGACAGCTACGTACTCTATGCGCAAGCTACCGGAGGCAAGCTGGTCAACGATTTCCGCAGACTGGAAACGATCTGTCCTTATGCCTTGCCGGCAGGCCCTATTCTCGATACGTACGAACAGCTGAATGCAGCAATAGGATTTAAAGCGAGTCCTTATCCCGGATTATGGATTAATCTGTATGGCGGTTATCAGGATTTGAAAGACGATTTCTTTGAGGTGCAGGAAGAAACATTTGTCAACTATGATCCCTCACTTGCCGGTGATGCTCAGGAAGGGAATTCCTCGTCCCCGGTCACAGCACATCAATATCTGAATCTGGAATTTAGCAATGCCAACAACTTCTACGCTGGTATGAAGATCAGCTATGAATACAAAGACCTCATTGCATTGTTCGCTGCTGGAACTTACCGTAACTGGGATGCGAAAGAAAAATACAGCCTGTATATGAAACCCGCCTGCGAAATTAATTTCAGCGCAGACTTCCGCCCGATCACAGAACTGAATATCAATCTCGGTTACGATTATATCGGACGCACAAAGGTAGAAGGCATTAAAGCCGCAGCAGTCAGCGACCTGCATGCCGGAGCCAGCTATAATGTGTTCAAAGGAGTATCCGTGTATGCCCGGATTAATAATATCCTCAATAAGAAATACCAGTATTATCTGGGCTATCCTACAGAAGGTCTTAACTTTCTGGGAGGATTAAGCTTCAGCTTCTAGACAAGACATATTCTCCAAAGAGAAGAACCAATCAGATGCCCATCCTGTTATTGCCTATGTGCAACATAACAGGATGGGCTTTTTTATTGTTCCTTACAAAGCCTCCTTTTCCATTCCGTCTATAATTTTGTATCAAGGTCTACCCATTTGTTACAGATAGTGTTTCTAGCTATTTGTGCACCTAATTTGGTGAATATTGCACGTCCATTTTTCACATCGTCCCTAATTTTGCATCATCATTAAAAGATAAATGAAGTTAACCTTATTGCACATAAGCAAAGGATATATTTAGAAACTGAAGAGAGAATAAAGAGAATAAAAGTCACCCCCAACCCGGTTGACCTAACTATAAACTAAATATATTATTAACCTATCAAATTAAACAGTATGAGAAACGCGCTCAATTTAAGATTCTGCTTTCTTGTTACGTTTCTTTTATTCATACCGTTGATGTATGCCTTGCCCCCGGAAGGTATCACAATTAAGGGTAGAGTAACGGATGAAACACTCAAAGAAGGCGTTCCCGGAGCTAATGTGACTGTGAAAGGCACGAGCATTGGGACAATCACAGACTTTGACGGTAACTTTACGATCGTCGCCCCAAGCAAAAAATCCGTATTGAACATTTCCTTTATCGGGTATGTAACCCAGGAGATCGTGGTCGGAGACAGGACAATCATCAATGTTTCCTTAAAAGAAGATGCACAGAACCTCGGTGAAGTGGAAATTGTAGCTATCGCCTACGGTAATCAGGACAAGCGCATGCTTACCAGTGCCGTCTCCTCCATTGACAACAAAGAGTTGATCAAATCTCCGGCAACAAGTATCACGAACCTCCTCGCAGGAGCACTGCCGGGTGTATCTTCCGTACAGACCACCGGACAGCCAGGTAAAGATGCTGCTGCCATCTACGTACGTGGTGTCGGTTCATTAAATGATTCACAATCCAAGCCCCTGGTCTTAGTAGACGGAATAGAACGTGAGTTTTCACAAATCGACCCGAACGAAATCGAAAGTATTTCAGTATTGAAAGACGCCTCTTCCACCGCTGTATTCGGAGTAAGAGGTGCTAATGGCGTTGTATTGATCACCACCCGAAGAGGTAAAGCAGGCAAAACGCAGATTTCCGCCAGCACCAAACTGGGTCTGCAACAACCCATCTCACTGGTAGAACAGACTGGAAGTTACGAGTTCGCACGCTTCTGGAACATGAAGCAGGAGATGGACCACGTTACGAATCCTAAGTTATACTTCACTCCGGAACAGGTAGAAGCCTATCGTACCGGCTCAGACCCCATCATGTATCCCAGTATGGACTGGAAGAAGTATATTTTTAATAATATCTATCTTCAAAGCCAAAACAACCTAAATATCTCCGGCGGTAGCGATAATGTGCGATACTTCATCTCTGTAGGTTATACTTATCAGAACGGACTTCTGAAAGAACTTCCCGGACAGATGTACGACAATAACTATCGTTACAACCGCTATAACTACCGTGCCAATATCGATGCTAATCTGACAAAGACTACTTCGATGAAACTCGGTGTCGGTGGTGTTTTAGGCAAGATACAGGAACCGCGCAGCGTCGTTTCGGGCACAGGTGAAGACCAGAATCCTTGGGTAATCGCACAGATCTGGTCACATCCGTTTGCCGGACCGGGATTTATCAACGGAGTACGTACACTGATTCCTAAAGATATGGTTCCGCTGGGAGAAGTGATGCGTGACGGTATGTTCGTATTCTACGGACAAGGTTACAATCAAACGTATGACACGACATTGAATCTGGATTTGGACATCACACAGAAACTGGACTTTATCACTCCGGGACTGAGCGTTTCCGTGAAAGGTGCTTACGACAATAAATTCAAACTGGAAAAAGTACGTACGGGAGGCGCCATCGAAGCGCAGACCGTGTACTATAAATCATACTTTGACACCAACGGTACGATGTCACAGACCGATCCTGACTACGATAAATCACTTATCTATGTACCCAGCGGCAGCGATACTCCGCTCACTTACTCGGAAAGCAGCGGACGCGGACAGAACTGGTATCTGGAAGGACGTATCAACTATGACCGTACATTCGGCGACCACAGAATATCCGGTCTGTTCCTTTACAATCAGTCGCGTAACTATTATCCGGACAGCTACACTTATCTGCCCCGTAACTACGTAGGATTGGTAGGACGTGCTACTTACGCCTATCAAAGTAAATATCTGCTCGACGTAAACGTCGGCTACAACGGTTCGGAAAACTTTGCTCCGGGCAGCACACGTTTCGGTGTATTCCCTTCCTTCTCTGCCGGATGGATCGCAACTGCCGAGAAGTTTATGGAAAACCAGAAAATCGTAGACTACCTGAAACTCAGAGCATCCTGGGGACGTGTAGGTAACGACAAGGGAGTAGACTCACGCTTTATGTACATGCCTGCCGTATGGGGATCATCGGGCAGTTACAGCTTCGGTGTGGACAATCCGATTTCCCAATCGGCAGCAGCCATCTCACGTATGGGTAACCCGGCAGTAACCTGGGAAACAGCCGACAAGCAGAACTACGGTATTGATCTTAAGTTCTTCAACAGCCGCCTGTCCGCTACCTTCGACTACTTTATCGAACACCGCACAGGTATTCTGATCTCTCCGGAATCGACTCCAAGCATCATCGCAACTGCACTGCCTAACCTGAACATTGGTAAGGTAGACAACCACGGTTACGAAGTTTCTCTCGGCTGGCGCGATAAAATCGGAAAAGACTTCAATTATTATGTGGATGCCAACGTCTCTTTCGCACGCAACAAAATCCTCTATATGGACGAAGTGCCCAAGCAATTCTCTTATATGAACCAGACCGGTGGCTCTACCGGACGCCAGACCGGAGTATACAACTACATCCGTCTCTATCAGTACAGCGACTTCATCACCGGAGCCGACGGCGAACTGACCTTAAAGCCGGAACTGCCTCAGCCTTATCAGAAGGTATATCCGGGTGACGCCATGTACGCCGACCTCAACGGAGACCACATCGTGGACGGTAATGACAAGAGCGTAGCAGGTTATGCTACCCGTCCGGAATACGTTTTCGGTATGAACATGGGATTCGACTGGAAAGGATTCAACTTCACCATGCAATGGGTGGGTTCCAAGAACGTTAACAGAATGTATGACATCGAATACCGTATCCCTTATACGAATGCCGGAAAGCGTGGTTTGCTGACCTACTTCTACGACGGTTGCTGGACTCCGGAAAACCAACTGGGAGCTACTTATCCGCGTCCGTCGGAAGAATCGGAAAGCTGGAACTCCGAGCCCTCTACTCTTTGGCTAGTGGATGCTTCCTATCTCCGTTTGAAAAGTCTGAGCTTCGGTTATACCATCACCGGAAAGAAATTCCTGAAGAAACTGGGTCTCAGCTCACTCGGATTAAACTTCAGCGGCTACAACCTGCTGACCTTCTCACCGCTTAAATATCTTGATCCGGAAAGTGATCCTAACCGATTCGGAGATTATCCGCTGATCAAAGTATATAGCTTCGGTTTAAATCTTAACTTCTAAAAAACGACTGTATGAATAGAATAATAAAAGGACTCGGAATAGCATTGGGTTGCGTACTGATAGCCTCCTCCTGTTCTGAAATCAGCTTCGGGGATAAATTTCTGGGCGACCAGCCTGAGAGTTCCGGAGCGACTACCGAAGAAATGTTCTCTTCGAAAATAAATGCCGAAAAGGTGCTGACCAAAGCATATACCGGATTACCTTATGGGCTACCGACCGGCTCTGACTACAAATTGGGTGTGAACATCCTTGAATCAATCACAGACTTATGTTATAGTTTCCGTGATAATATCAGTGACGGTCCTGTCAAGCTCTATTACAACGGAGCACTCAGCGCCAACAATGTTCCCAAAAATTCCGCTTACCGTTATGGAAGCAAATCCGACTGGACTACAATCCGTTATGCCTGGTTGTACATTGAGAACGTAGAAAAAGTGCCCGACATGACAGCCAGCGAGAAAAGCGAGCGGATCGCGGAAGCCAAAGTTTTGATCTCCCTCTGCTATTTCGAAATGCTGAGATATGTAGGCGGTGTGACATGGCTGGACCACTATGTAGACGTAAACGAGACAATGAATTTCCCCCGTATCACTTTTGCCGAAACGGTAGAGAAGATCGTAGGATTGCTCAACGAAGCCATCAACTCCAATCTGGCCTGGAAAGCCGAGAAAGCTGATGACGGACGTATGACACTGGCAGGAGCGATGGCATTAAAGTTCAAGGTATTGCAATGGGCAGCCAGTCCGACTTTCAACTCAAACACTAAATGGCATCCGGAAGCAGACGAATATACCTGTTACGGAAATTACAGCGACCAACGATGGAAAGATGCCGCCGAAGCAGGCGCAGCCTTTTTCACGGAAGTACAGAGACGGGGTGAATACGAACTGATTCAACCTACGGAAGAGACGCACCGGGCAAGACGTCTGGCCTATCGTCAGGCCTACTACAACCGCGGCGGAACAGAAATATTAATCTCTACCCGTCAAGGATATGGCTCCGATGTTCACAGCAGCTTTATCGGCCAACGTTATTACAGCGGCCCTACATTGAACTATGTAGATATGTTTCCGTGGGAAGACGGAACTGATTTTCCGGCAAATTTCGACTGGAAGTCACCCTCCAAGCAACCGTTCTTTACAAAAGGCGAAATGGTGCCCACCCGCGACCCACGTCTGTATGAAAATGTAGCTTGTCCCGGAGACACCTACTGCAACGGAACAACAGCTCCTGTTTATATCAACCATGCCGACTACAAAGACGGTAGCGGATTCCTGATCATGAAGTACATCTTACAGGAAAACAACGATCGCGAAGGTCCGGTACAATGGTCACACACCCGTCTGGCGGAAATCATGCTGGGATATGCGGAAGTACTCAACGAAGTCAACGGACGCCCTACCGACGAGGCTTACAAAATGGTAAACGATGTACGAAAGAGAGTAGGTCTGCCGGAACTTTCCAAGACAATGAATCACGATCAGTTCCTCGAAGCCGTACTGAGAGAAAGAGCACTCGAATTAGGATTTGAAGAAGTACGCTGGTTCGACCTCGTTCGCAGAGACCGTCAGAGCGACTTCAAGAAGAAGTTGTACGGACTCAGAAGCAGAGGTAACGACTTGAACAATCCGACTGAGTTCACCTTCGAGAAGATCGAACTGGGAGACCATTACTGGGCTACCAACTGGGATACCAAGTGGTATCTGGCTCCGATTCCTCAGGAGGAAATCAACAAGCAATATGGAATGACCCAAAACCCGGGCTGGTAAATGACACGTTAACTAATATCGTTTGAACAATGAATAAAATAAATTATATATTAATCACTCTGCTCCTGGGAGGTTCGGTATCCCTGAATGCACAGACATCGAAAGCTGCTTCGGAAATGCAGCTGGCAGATACACTGAGCATCGGCTACCAGATGAACGTATCTTCCCGGACCAGCAGTTACTCTATCAACGGAGTCAATGCTTCCGCATTCGAAAAATCCCCGTACATAGATATCAGCAAAGCTTTGTATGGAAAAGTGGCAGGTCTGAATGTATATCAGGGTACAGGCTCGTCAGCCGATAACGTATCCACCCTCTCTATACACGGAAATGCCCCGCTAGTATTAATTGATGGTTTCCCACGTGATATCAGCGACATCACTTCGATGGAAATCGAATCATGCTACGTTCTGAAAGATGCGGCAGCCGCTGCTCTCTACGGTATGCGTGGTGCGAATGGAGTAGTACTGATCACGACTAAACGCGGAATAAGCAATGGTCTGAAGGTAAATGTGGACTATAATTTCGGTGTCAATACCCAATTCCGTTCTCCGGACTTCGCAGATGCCTATACGTATGCGAACGCTCTTAACACCGCATTAAGCGGAGACGGTCTGCCTGCACGCTACAATGCGCAGGAACTGGATGCTTTCCGGACAGGAATCTATCCGTATGATTATCCGAATGTAGACTGGTGGAATGAAACGCTGAACAACACAGGATTGACCCACAACCTGAAAATGTCTTTCAGCGGAGGTAGTGACAAATTCCGTTTTTACACGGTAGTTGACTATTACCGGGATCGCTCCATGTTGAAGAAAAACACGGAAGATACACGTTTCGACACTACACCTACAGACACACGTCTGACTGTGCGTACCAATCTGGACGTAAAAGTGACGGAAAGCACATTGCTGAAAGCCGGTATTGTGGGCAGACTGAAAGAACTCAGAGGTACCCGCTATGGACGCAACACTATTTTCAATAAAATCTATGGCATTCCATCTGCTGCATTCCCCATTCGTTATGAGAATGGCATTTATGGAGGTAGCTCTGTGTACGGAACCGGTAATCCGGTAGCTCTGTTGAAAGACTATGGACACATCCGTAACGTATACGGAACACTACTCGCCGACCTAAGCATCCGTCAGGATTTAAGTGCGTTGACCAAAGGGCTGGCAGCCGAAGCATCCGTCTCTTTCGATAATATCGGAGGAATGAATGAAACCACCAATAAAGAGTATCGTTACATGAACAGCAATGCAAGTATCACCAGCGATGGTACACTGGTGACAACTCCCGCCATTTATGGTACAGACTCCGAAACACTGGGGCATACACAGCCTTTCGAAAGACTGATGCTACGCAGCGATTTCCAGGCAAAGGTGGATTATAACCGCACTTTTGGCAAACATCAGGTGGGAGGAGCATTGATTTATGATATGCAGTCTGTAGTCAAAAACGGCAGAAACAACTCTCAGAAGAATCAGTCTGTGCTGGTGAACGCCACATATACTTACGACAACCGTTACAGCCTCAATGCCGTATTCAACCGTTCGGGATCAGCTTACCTGCCCGACGGAGACAAATACTCGAACTATCCTGCCGTTTCCGCTGCATGGATCGTTTCCAACGAAGCATTTATGGAAAAGGTGACACCGATCAATCTCTTCAAGATTCGCGCCTCTTACGGTCTGTCCGGATGGGACGGCAATCTGAGCCACGAACTATGGCGTCAGTCTTATGGCAGCGGCGGTGCCGGTTATAACTTCGGAGTGAATGCCGGAGGACAGTCCGGTGGCAGTGAAGGCGATCTGCCGGTTATCGGCCTGGTAGCGGAAAAATCACAGAAAGCGACTTTCGGATTTGATCTCGCTGCTTTTGATAATCGTTTGAATGCAACAGTAGAAGGTTTCTACGAAAAACGTTCGGATATACTTGTGTCAGGTGCCAATTCTACTTCCGGTATTATCGGTATCACAGTAGGTCAGGTGAACGAAGGAATCTATAAATACAAAGGAGTGGATGCTTCTTTGAGTTGGAATGATAAGATCGGTGATTTCCATTATGGTATTGGTGCTAGCATGTCATATCTGAATACAGAGGTAGTCAATGTAAACCAGGCATATCAGGAATACGACTACCTGTATACCAAGGGCAACCGTATCGGACAGATGTACGGCCTGGAAGCTATCGGCTTCTTCAACAGCCAGCAGGAAATCAACAACAGTCCGCAACAAACCTTCTCGGACGTAGCTCCCGGTGACGTGAAATACAAAGATCAGAACGGTGACAACCGCATCGACGAGAAAGACATTGTGAAAATGTTCGGTTCATCTGTTCCACGCTTCTATTTCGGATTCAATCTGAACTTCTCATACAAGAGACTGGAGCTTTCCGCTGATTTCCAGGGAATGACCGGAGTCACTGTTTCATTGCTCAACAGTCCGCTTTATAGTCCACTTGTAAGCAATGGCAACATTTCAAATACATTCCTGAATGAAGAAATAAGCTGGACACCGGAGAATAAGACCAATGCAACCATGCCGAGACTGACTACTCAAGAAAACTTGAATAACTATCGTGCCAGCTCACTGTGGTACCGTGACGGTTCATTCCTGAAACTTCGTAACCTATTGGTAGCTTACACTTTCCCGAAATCGCAGACTCGCTTTGCCGACCTGAAAGTATTCGTACAAGGCACCAATCTGTTCTCATTAGACAATATCCATTTTGCCGATCCGGAACAACTTGGCATCGCTTATCCGTCGACAAGAAGTTATTGGGCAGGTATCAAACTTAATTTTTAATGCAAAGTAACAAATGAACATTATGAGAACCAAATACATACTCTTAACCATTTTGTCTTCGTTGGTCTTTGCTTCGTGCAACTACCTTGACTTTGATGAAACGAACAACCTGAAGACAAAAGAAGACATGTACAAGTATTTCGGTACAAGCAAATCAATGCTTACCCACGTATACTCATACATGCCACAAGGCTACCAACTGTTTGCGACCTCCGGCGGAATTTTCACCGAAGACAGATATTCCATGCGCGACTGTGCCAGTGATGACGGCGAATTCGGAGCCTATGCAGATAATATCCAGAATACCAATAACGGTAACTGGTCGCCTATTAAAACTTATGACGATTCATGGACCCTGTATCGCGGTATACGTGCTGCCAACAGCTTTATAGCAGAGATTGCCCAAGTGGACTTCACACGCTACGAGCACGACGGACAATATACAAACTGGATGAAGCAGCTGAAATATTTCCCTTACGAAGCCAGAGTGCTGCGGGCACACTACTTCTTTGAACTGGCACGCCGCTACGGTGACATCGCCATGCCATTGGAAGTACTGACTGAAGAGGAAGCCAATACAATCGGCAAGACACCATTCAGCGAAGTTATCAGCTTCATTGTCAGTGAATGCGACGACGCTGCCAATAACTTGCCGGACAGCTATGTAAACGAACCGGGAGCAGAAATCGGCAGAGTGACCAAAGGCTTTGCAATGGCAGTAAAGTCAAAAGCACTGCTATATGCTGCCAGTAAGCTACATAATCCTTCTATGGATACCGAATTGTGGAAAAAGTCTGCCAAAGCAGCAATAGATATTATCAACACAGGGCTTTACTCTCTCGACCCCCAGGAGAGTGCCAACAACCTCGACTCAAAAGAAGTTGTACTGATGAGGATCAATGGTGATGACTCGGACTTCGAAATGTTTAATCTCCCGCTTCGCATGACTGCGGGAACACGCACTTCCAGTCTTATCCCATACAGCAATTACCCATCACAAAACCTTGTGGACGCATTCGAGACAGTCAACGGTTACAAAGTAACCCTAGAAAACACAGGATGGGTTTGCGAAGACCCTGCATTTGACCCGCAATCACCTTATGAGAATCGTGACAAACGTTTCTACCGCGCTATTCTTGCCAACGGAATGTCGTTTAAAGACTACACCATTGAAACCTTCAAAGGTGGCGCCGACGACGGAATCGTATCACAAGGCGGTTCACCGACAGGATACTTCCTGCGCAAGTACATTCAGGAAGCTACTAGCTTTGAACCGGGTAAAGAAGCTGTCAGCAAGCATCATTGGGTGATTTACCGCTATGCGGAAACATTACTAACGTATGCGGAATCTATGGTCAACGCTTTCAATGATGTCAATTACACAGATGAGACTTATAAGTATTCTGCTCTGTGGGCTATCAATGAAGTGAGAAAGAATGCCGATATGCCGTTGATTCCTTCCATGGGAAAAGATGAATTCATGGAACGCCTGTACAATGAATGGCGTGTAGAGTTTGCTTTCGAAGATCATCGTTTCTGGGATGTACGGAGATGGAAGATTGCCGATACTACCCAACGGGAACTATACGGAGTAAAGATCGAGAAGCAAGCGGACGGTACGTTCAACTTCTACAAGAACCTTTACGAAACCCGTAACTGGAGAGATTGCATGTATCTGTATCCGATCCCTCAAAGCGAACTATACAAGAATACAAACTTAAATCCTCAAAACACAGGATGGTAATTAATTGTCTAATCTAATATTTAAAAGATATATGAAAAAGTTATATAGCAACACGTTAATGCAACTGATTCTTGCACTGTGCACATTCAGTTTTGTAGCATGCCAGGAGTTCGACATCGACTCACAGCCGGAAGGCCCTCTCAATATCCAGATAGATGCTCTGGAGTCTTACACTGCTTTGGCAACTTCTCCAAGCAATGTAGTTTTCAACATCAGCTCCAACACTCCCTGGACGATCGAAAGCGACCAGCAGTGGTGCAAGCCGACTCCTTCGATGAGTGCAGCCAGTTCACTGGTGTCGGAGATTGTGGTGACAATGGAAAACAATACAGGAAAGAAAGCACGTACAGCCAAACTGACTATCAAGGCAGAAGGCGTTGAAGGCACCAAGGTAGTTACTATCGAGCAGGCTTCGAAAGAAGACCTGGTGGTGGTTCCTTACGATGAACTGGTACCGACAGAAGGCGGCAGCATTACCTTTACCATTGCTTCCAACAAAGCTTGGGAAATCATTCCTTCCACCGCTTTCCTTTCCAATATCGACAAAACATCCGGTACAGGTAATGAAGATGCCATAGCAGAAACCGTAACTGTGACGCTGCCTGCCAATGCAGGCGCCAAGAGAGCAGGCACGCTGACTGTAAAAACTGAGTTTGAAGAATACACCTTTACCATTACTCAAAATGGAGTGATCATTGAACTGGAAGAAGATCCCGAAAGTACAACAATCAGCATGCCCGGAACAGGCAGTGGTATGGAAAAGACTGTACTGATTCGCGCAAACAAAGAATGGAAAGTTGAAGTTCCTAAGGAATATCAGAGTTGGCTGAAAGCTGAGGCACTGAGTGAAACAGAGTTGAAAGTAACGACAACAACGACTAATAATCTGATGGTAAACCGTGTCGGCCACATCATTATGAAGACCAAAGAAGTCATCGACGGATTTGACGGCATTACGTTCGACATCAGTCAAGGTACTGCTTTCTGGAAAGAAGGAGGAGCAGATAACTATGTTGTGGATGAGGAAACCGGTTACATGACACTCTATGGCAGTGGAATAGTCACCAACTATTTATTCAAAAAAGGACGTCTCGCATTCGATTTCGAATCTATCAATTTAACCGGAGAAGATTGGATTGAGTTTAATATGTGGCCCAACTCAGGAAATACAAACTTCCATTTGCATTTCTACGCAAATAAAGAAAGTAACTTCACTTGTGGAGGTTCAGGCTTAAACTGGACTCAGAAAACATTTACCTGGACATCGGAACAAACGAATGTAGTGAAGAAGATTGAATTCCTTGTTGTCAACAAAGAAGAAGGTTCGAACGCATTAGTTCTTAAACTGATTATTGATGGTGTTGAGGTTGCCGTATTAGATAATAACATAACCGATCCTTATGCAACCGAACCGGGAGCACCTGTATACTTCAGGATGCATACCACAAATAAAGCTTCCAATTTCACCGTGAAGTCTATCACATGGGAACCAGTAGAATAATAACCGAACCCTAAAATTCAAGAGTATGAGATTAAATATCAGAAAATCAATAATTACAGGCATTTCTCTCGCTACATTGCTACCTGCATTCTCTTTATTGCAGAGTTGCGATGACAGTGAAGCAGAGAAATGGGTAGACCTGCGCTATAGAGTAGAAGACTCCTATCTGGTTGAAGCGAAAAATCCGGAACCAGTCTCCTTCCAGGTCAAGTCAACTGACCCGTGGGAAGTATTCGGAAAATATGATTGGTACACCATCTCACCCAGTACAGGTGAGGCAGGTGAGACCTACACCGTAACTGTTACCTGCAAAGAAAACACTGAATTGGACGACCGTATAGACACACTCAACATTAAAAGTGACTACTGGACCGGAAAAAGATTCGTTCTGACCCAGAAAGGTACTGCTTACCTGAATGTAGAAGGCGTGGATATGATCGACCAGGAAGGAAACAGCGAAACATTCAGCGTACTCAGCAATCAGAAATGGACTGCTAAAGTAACAGACGGTGATGTTTGGCTCTCCATCCAATCCGGAGCATCGGGCGAAATGAACGGAGAAATTACTGTCACCGCTTCACCGAATACAGGCGAACAACGTACCGGTATTGTAACCATCTATGACCGACACGGGAAAATAGCCAGAGAAGTACAATGTATACAAGACGGTGTATTGCTGACACCAGATACACCGGAAAACGGTAAGTGGTTTGCTATGTATGAACAGGCTCAGCAACTCACCATCCACGTAGAATCGAATGCAGAATGGGAAGTATCCAAAGAAAACGAAGCGGATGATACCTGGTATCACTTCGAAAAGACTTCATTCGACGGTTCTGCCGACATCGTGATTAACGTAGACGCACACGAAGGCTCTTCTGTCCGTACCGGAATTATCGTACTGAGCACCAAAGCTGCCGAAGGCGCTACTCCGCTTATGAAGACAATCAAGATTAAACAAGCGAATCCACAAAGACCTGTGGTTACTGAAGTAAACAGATCCATCAGTGGTGCTTACTACGGACCGGGTGGTTTAATGCCGGGTCATTACAGCTTCTATTGGGAACCGCTTGGCGACGCCAGTCTGACTACTTTCTTCTCTTGGAGCGGAAAAGCATTTGACGGAGGAGACGTAGAACTTCGCTTCCATATTCTGAGCAAACGGACTCAATTAAGTACAAGACCGTGGAACGGTGACGTATACAATGAGAACAGCGGCCGTGATGTAGATACCAGCAAGCCAAACGTATTATCATTCGAGATACGCGAAGCTATAGATGCCAATGATCCAACTCAATCATGGATTTACTCGGAATGGATTCTCAACGGTACAGTCATAGGAAAAGCAACCAGCGACGGTGTGATAGACGCTAACGGTACAAGTGATACTTACAAAGTACCATTCTCGGATACCAAAGATGGTGGTAATTTCTCGATGACAATTTCCGGCGGCAGTGCCACACTGACTAAATGGGAATACATCGCTCCACTAGTATGGGGAGACTAATTCTCTAAGGATAGTGATTGCCTGAACTCCCCCAATCAGGCAATCGCTTCTAACAAACTCAAAAATCAATAAAAAGAAAAAGAGTATGATGAAAAGAAAAATATTACTTATACTGAACATGGCAATCATCGGATTTTCCACTGCTGCCTGTTCGGATGATGAGACCAATTACATCACTCCGGAAAAGAAATATCCGCTCACTGATTTTGCCGTAGCAGTAAATAATGTGTCAGCGAATACGACTTCCTATTATCATGGGAAGATAGACCAGACAACCCACAGAGTGGAAATCGGTACGATCGAGGATGCCAATACCATCACCGGCGTAGACTATACGCTAATGAGCGACGGAGCCACCATCTCACCGGACCCGGCAACATTTGTACACAACTGGAAAAAAGAGCAGACAGTGACCGTCACCACCGAAGACAATCAAACAACGACCTATACTATCGTACTGACCAAGTTTGACGACACCATGAAGGACGTTCTCTTCATGGACGAGTTCGATGTGGACGGCAATCCGGACCCGACCAAATGGGTACTCTGCCAGAAAGCAGGCTCCGACTGGAACGACGAAATGTCCGAAAGCTATGACCAGGCTTACGTAAAAGACGGCAGACTTATACTGAAAGCCGAAAAAATAGGTGATGAATACAAAGCCGGCGGTATCGAAACGCAAGGTAAGTTTGACTTCACCTTCGGACGGGTGGAAGTAAAAGCCAAAATCACCAGTTACCCCAATGGCGCATTCCCCGCTATCTGGATGATGCCGAAGAAATATATCTATGACGGATGGCCGAATTGCGGAGAAATCGATATCATGGAACATGTGAAACAGGAATCCGCGATCCATCATACGATACATACTCACTACACGTATGATTTGAACATCAAAGATCCGTCCAACACCGCACAAGTAACTTGCAATTATCAGGATTGGAACATCTACGCTTTAGAATGGAGCGAAGACAAACTGACTTTCTTCGTCAATGGACAGGAGACTTTCTCTTACTCAAACCTGAAACTGGAGAATGAAGCAGAAATGAAGCAATGGCCGTTCACAAAAGATTCTTCATTCTATCTCATCCTGAACATGGGATTAGGAGGAGACAGACCGGGCTCATGGGCAGGTCCTATCGATGATGCCAACTTACCTGCCATCATGGAAATTGACTGGGTAAAAATAACCAAGTTAGATAAATAGGTTTTAAGGTAGGAGCCAAGGTTTTTAGGAACTTCTAAAGAAAAGAGGAGGTTTATATAATCTCCTCTTTTCGCTTTATTGACACCAATTCCATTATTAGGAAGTATTTGATATACTATAATGAAAATCAAGCCTAAAAACAAAGATGGCAATAACCAGAAAAAATATAGTATCCTTACTTATCGGATTCCTTTTATTAGGCTTATTATTCAATCCGATAAAAGAAATACCTGATGTTCCTCATCAATCATTCTTGTTTACCTGTACATTCCTAGCGACAGTAATAGGTATTGCAGCTTTCTATCCCACTAAACAATTCATTCACCGACTAACTATTATAGACTTATTAGTTATTTTAATAGCGGTGGGGAACATATACTTTTATCCTCCTACCTCTAACCTTTTCGGGTTAGCCCGTTTTGCTCTGATCATACTATATTGGAGCATACGTCAGACAGGAGGATTAAATGGCACTCTCTTATATACTGTCATCCTCATAACTACCTTAGTCCTGTCAATTATCGGTTATATGCAGATACTGCATATACTTCCCTCCCATCATCCTCATTTTGATATAACAGGTCCTTATGGCAACCCTACAATTTATGCCGGAATATTATGCTTGTTACTGAGTGCTCCGATAATGGTATTATCGCATTTCAAGTCAGATGCAATCCATAGATATACTTATTTAGTGAGTTTTCTTACGTGTATTATAGCTCTGCCCATATTGTGGCTTACTCACTGTCGTTCCGCCTGGATAGCAGTATTAGCTATCATCAGCTATTCCATTTATAGTCGCTTTTCAATCTCTTTTCGATGGGGTATATCAACCTTGATTACAATTGCGCTACTTTCGTACTTGCTATATCAGTTCAAACCGGCCTCAGCTGATGGAAGAATACTGATCTGGAAAGTTACCGCACAAATGATAAAAGAGAAGCCTTTTACCGGCTTTGGTCCTCATGGCTTTACTGCCAACTATATGCATTTTCAAAGTGAATATCTGAAAAAAGAAGGAAGCATATATGAAAAACAGTTAGCAGATAATAACCACTATGTCTACAACGAACCTTTACGCTGGACAGTAGAATATGGAATTGCAGGATTGCTACTTTATATTGGAATATTATATTGCATTTTCTCGTATAAGAAAAGCGAGATACAATCTTTATCCGCCCAGGCGATATACATAGCCGGACTTGTCTGGGGATTATTTTCTTATCCCGATCAGACTTTCCCGATTCTGGCTGTTATGACTATAGCACTAGCAGAAATGTCCAACAGACAAAGAGAATGTGTAATTAAACAACTTCCTCACAAATATATATTTCTGAAAGCAGTCATTTTCCTTGCCATAGCAGGACAGGAAGCTTTACTGATAAAAATATTTCAATGCCACCGGGAATTATATCAAATATCCCATCGTACTTCCAGCCAATCACCGGAAGAAATTATAACGAGCCTTTCACAGCTGGAAACAGCAATGAAGAATGAAACAATATTTTGGCCATACTATTGTCATACTCTTTACAAATCACAGAGAGACAGCATCTTACTGGATAAGATCACTTATTGGGAACAATTATATCCAAGCACACATACCTATATTCTTAAAGGCGACGCTCTACAACGTACAGACAAAATAAAAGAGGCTGAAACAGCTTATTGGGCAGCTCACTTTATGGTACCCTCCCGACAGAAAGCACGATACAAGTTAGCTCTCATGTACTATCAGCAAAAGCGTATCTCTGAAGCAAACCGACTTGCCAATGAAGTGCTTACTGAAAAAGTAAAAGTATACGGTTTTGAAACCTATGAAATGCATAGAGAATTACGAAGAATTTTCGAAGATCAGCTACAATAATTATTCACTAGAATCTAAGAACATGAAAACAAAAAGAATCAAACGACCTGTTTGTTACCTTGTCGGACTTCTTGTCTTTGGTCTGATGCTGTATTCCTGCTTACAGGACGAAACAGATCTGGACTCACGGGAAACGACAGGAAAAATTATTAAAGGTAAAAACCGTGAGCTGAGTATAGATGTAGCACGGAGTTGGTACGAAGCTCATCAGACACCTGTAGTTACTACCCGCTCTGTTGCTACTCATTTCGAGTTAATGACTAAGCTGCATTGGAAGAAGGGCTACGAAAATCGAAAAGGAAAGTTTGAAGTAGTGGAAGTTCCTCTACTGACAAGAGGAGGCGCAGTCTTGATGGATAGTGAAACCATGGAGAAATGTAAGGACACAGAGCGCGGAAAGATACGAAACATATCCCGAATGGTGATCATCAAGAATCTGGAAACAGGGGAAATCATCAATTTTGTAATGCATATCGTAGGTACTTATGACTATCTTATGAAAGCTAAACACTTTGAAGATAATAGTTACTTGTATCGTGCTCCTGATCTAAGTGGCAGTGTTTACTTCTATGAACCGGAAGGTGGCTTAGTTAATGGTTGGCAATATGAAAATGGAAAAATCGTAGCAACGATTAGCCAGGGGACAGAAGAAGGACTAAAAATGCAAGCTACTGCGGATACACGTAGCGAAAGTTCAGAATGTCATTATGAAAGTGTCTTTGTTGAATATGATGAATGTACACCATTTATTTATGAAGATCCTGAATACGGAATCGGCTTCGGTATCGAGTGCCGTACTCGAACAAAATATGAAACCAAATTAGTATGCAACAACATATACCATGATGAAAATGGTAATGCCCATACATGGTTTCCTCCAGAAGTAGATAGTGGTGGTGGCGTTGGAGGAGGTTATCAACCAGTGGCTCCTAAAGCAAAAGCGATATTTCGTAATTCCAATATGACAGATAATAGCTGGAAAACAATTGAGAATCTACTTGATAAAATGACTAAGACCAAGATTGGTGAAGCATTATATCACAAATTACAAGAAGCACTTAAAGGAAAAACTTTGATTATTCAATTTGTTAGTGACAATATGAATAGTAATTTCGATCCTGGTTTAGGAGGTATTAAAATGAGAATGGATATAACTAGCAGTGCTCTTTTGCATGAGATGGTTCATGCTCTCCAATCATATACAGAGCAAGAAACATGGAATGCAACGCAGTTGAATCAAGAATTCGAAGCACATCTCATTCAGCAAATATATATAAATAGTTTGGAGGAAAGCGAAAGGACTTGGTGGTATGAAAAGAGTAAGAATGACTCTAGATGGAATGCAACACGTCTTTTGGTAAGGTATATCGATGAGTTTGGCAATTTACGACCTGGGATAACTGCTGGAAAATTGCAAAAAATAATTCCTAAAATTATAAGTGACTTCAGAGACGTGGGGTATGATAATATTGATTATCCTTGGCTTAATAGCAGAAAAGGATTAGATAATTTCAACAATTTAAGAAGTTTGTATCAATAATAAACAAAGAAATATGAAAAATATATTTATATTAATCAGCCTATTGTATAATGTTTCATTGGCTATTGCTCAAACAAATTATTATACAACAACTAAAACTTTTAACGAGCAGGGATACATCTATCAATGCGATGTAGATACTGAGAGCGGGGATATAAATTTGTATAACAAGAATAATAAATGGACATACATAAAACAAATGAAGAAAGGCACAAATACCCCATTTTATGTAACTCCAGAAAATTATACCCCCTTATACGTTAAAGATAAGAATGAGACTTATAATGACTCTATTTTCAAAGTAATTGTTAATAATGCGTTTATCAACTATAAAGGAAAGATGAAAGGATGGGAACTTACAATAATTACTTATACCGATTCTGAAACAGGAAGAATAAGCGAAGTTCTTTTTAATTTTGCCGATTTCACACCTTATGCCACTATACCCGTCTCTATTTACCGTCAAATAGAGACCAAGTTAATTGGTCTAAAGTATACATTAACCCCCTTGGCTAAAACATTGAATTATGTATACCAATGGTGGGCAATAGAACCTAAATAGCCTATCTTTAGCTTTAATGGTGATAAAAGCAGTTTCTATAATAAGAGGTTATTCTAAGATAGAATAGTCTCTTATTATAGATATTAAAATTTCGACAATCAGCACATATAAATACAATGAAAACAATTATTACAACAGTATTACTAATTACAATGTTACCAATAATGTGTCAACAGCGTCAAATGAGCCTCGATGTTACATTTGACAAAGAAAAGAAATGCCTGACATTTACTTTCAAAAACAACGATAAGAATCTTGAAGCTATTCTCCGGCATTCCCAAACGAATGACGGTAGCGATACAGGAAGTTTTTACGATCTTAATATTTATGATAAGAACAATAAAAAAATAGGCTATAGCAGATGTATGTATCATCCAACAGAGTTATATCTTAATTTCCTCCCGGGAGAAATTAAAAAAAGTAATATCAGTTTATTAGAGCTAAAAAAAGGAGGATATGTAAAAGACTTGGATTCAATATATAAGATACAATTACATTGTGTAGTTTATAGTTGGACTTTTAAAAGAGATGACAATGGAAAACGGAATAAAGAACTCTACGAAAAGGAGTATACATTTTATTGGGAATAGACCTTAAAAGATAGGATGATGAAAAAGAAATGGTTAAATTATTTATATATTTCCGGAATGCTTCTACTAGTTTCTTGCACTCCAAAAGGTCCTTTAGACAAAACGTTGTCATCCGCCAAAGAAAACCGTTCGGAACTGCAAAAGGTTTTAAAACATTACGCAAACGACTCGTTGAAACTTGAAGCTGCCAAGTTTCTAATCTCCAACATGCAGGGATCATACGCCGATGACTCCAGCTTGCAAACTGTATATGCCCCTTTTTACAAGATATACGACAATGTCAGAAAGAAGTACAATTATGAAATAAATAAGAAATGCGGAGAAGAAATTGACAGTTTATGGCAAGTATTCTGTTTTGTATACTCTGACGAATTAACGGTAAAAAGGATGTGTGATGCAGAGCACTTAACAGCTTCGACTATTATTTCTGAAATAGAAATGGCATTCAAAGCATGGAAAGGAAACGTATATACACAAAATTGTTCCTTTCATGATTTTTGTGAATATATCTTGCCATATCGAAGAGAGAACGGGTTGGTAATCGACAATTCAAGAGACAGGTATTATCGACGGCATCATAAAGACTTTTATACAACACATGGAAAGAATGTCATGGAGGAGACCGACTCTTTATTGTTTCTTTATAAAGATATCGTTCATTCTCCCTACTATGTTCCACTCATCCCAATATTAACAGCATCTACATTCGAAAAGATAAAAACCGGTACATGCGAACAGCGATGCTGGTTCAACTCCTTGCTACTTTCATCTGTAGGAATGGCTGCCGCCGTAGATTTCGTTCCCGTATGGGGCAATCGCAACGGAGGGCACAGCTGGAACGTGATCATTGTAAACGGGGAGTCTTATGCTTTTGAAGCATTCTGGGATGACGACCGTTGGAAATATAAACGTATTTATAATAACAAATCATACGATAGCTTTTGGGGGAAGTTCAGACTACCCAAAGTCTATCGCAAGACTTTCTCCAATCATACGGAAGGCCCATTATCCGATAAGAAAGTTGTACGTGAGGATATTCCGCCTCTATTTCTGAATGAAAAGAAAACAGACGTATCTTCTGAATATTTTGAAACCCAAGATATACGAGTGATATTGAATACAGATTCCATTAATCCGATCCCCGGCTATGCTTATTTATCAGTTTACAACTATCAAGACTGGATTCCTGTTCAGTGGGGCAAGATAAAAGACCAACAAGTGACATTCGACAAAATGGGCAAAGATATTGTATACCTTCCTACTTATTATGTAAAAGGGAAAAGCATACCGGCAGGACAGCCGTTCTGGTTAAAATCCGACGGTACCCTGCAAAGTCTGTCTGCCAACGGAGAAAAGGGACAAGTCGTAATTCGCAATTTTGCGGGTCAAGTACCGTTCAACGAGAACAGGAAGAATCTGACTTCATTAAAAGGAGGCGAACTCTGGGGAATGAAAAACGGGAAAAAAGATAAACTATTGTATACCATCACTGATACATTACAGATACAACATCAACTTTTCAGAATAGACGACCCGATGTCTTATCGATTTGTCCGGCTTTATTTACCATCGCCCGGCATTGCTCTGGGAGAACTTTCATTTTATAGTGCAGACAAACTGATCACCGGCATTCAAATCCTGTCTCCTTTACCGCATAATAACGAAGATGAGAAACCGGAAATGCTAATTGACGGATTGAGTGATACCGCCTTCAGTGGAGAAGTCTCCAAAGGATATATTGATTTTGATTTAAATAATGAATACAAATTATCTGCCATAGGAATAAGTCCCTATATAAGATCATGGCTTGGCAAGTCGAACACATATGAATTATCATATTGGGAAAATGAGTGGCGTACAATTGAACGCAAAGAAGGGAATGGCAGCTATCTTATATTCAACAATGTCCCCCGAAAGGCATTATTGAGACTAAGTCACTGCAGTAAAAATACTCAAGAACATCATAGAATCTTCCTTTATGAAGATGGAAAAATCATTTGGTTATAAACTAGTAAAAAAGCAATATTCACTTAATATCAATTCATTATGAGAAATTTATTATACGTATTATTAACAGTTGTAAGCATTTTATTCACTAGTTGCGGACCCTCTTCCAGTACCAACAACCCACAAGAGCCCAATGTGCCTCAACCGCAGCCTCAGCCCCAACCGGAAGTCACTCAGAAAGTAGTTATCGGCTATCTCCCGCTCGATGATTGGGAATTTGAAAGTTTATTCCCTTCGATAGAATGGAAATATCTGACACATATCAATGCCAGCTTTGCAAGGGTAAAAGCAGATGGCACTCTGAACATTGATCCTGTCCGGGAAAGAATTGAAAGTGTACGGGAAACAGCCCACAAACATAATGTCAAGATACTGATATCACTGGCAAAGAACAGTCCGGGAGAATTTACGGCTGCCATCAACGATCCGAAAGCCAGAAAGGAACTGATACAGCAGGTGATTGCATTCACCAAAGAATACAAGCTGGATGGCTTCGACATTGATTATGAGGAGTATGACAACTGGGATAAGAACTTCCCTTCGTTATTGGTTTTTGCCAGAGGTTTATATCTGGCTAAAGAGAAAGGTATGCTGATGACTTGTGCAGTCAACAGCCGCTGGCTTAATTACGGAACCGAATGGGAGCAATACTTCGACTATATCAACCTGATGAGTTATGACCGGGGAGCGTTTACCGATAAACCGGTCCAGCATGCTTCATACGATGACTTTGTGAAAGACCTCAAATACTGGAATGAACAATGTCGGGCATCCAAAAGTAAAATAGTGGGAGGACTTCCTTTTTATGGATATTCCTGGGAGGAAAGTCTGCAAGGCGCAGTGGATGACGTTCGTGGAATCCGCTATAGCGGCATACTCAAACATCTTGGAAATGAAGCAGCGGACAAGGATAATATAGGCAAGACTTATTATAACGGCCGCCCTACTATAGCCAACAAATGTAAGTTCATCAAAGAAAACGACTATGCCGGCGTGATGATCTGGCAATTATTCCAAGATGCCCACAATGATAACTATGACTTAAAGCTCATAAACGTTGTAGGCAGAGAAATGATGGAATAGACGAGATATACCGCTTTCTCTTATGCAGAAGACCCTATCCTGTTGTGCTTTTCACCTATTGTTATCAGATTTTTAATAGGAGATCTTCATCGTTCCACTCGAGTGATCTGATCTCATCACTAGAGTGAACAGATTTCTCCACTCTAGTGGCAAGATCGTTTCACCCGGGTGGAACGATGAAGATGTCGGTAAGAAAACATAAGTATATAGGCTTGATATGGCAAAGATATAAGGTATCCGAGCTACAAAGTACCTATTATTTGAAACTGATATATGAGATATTAACCCTCAAAAGGCAGACAGTTTTACCTACTTACGCAAGGAAAGGGAATGAGAGATGAGCAAAAAAGGAGGAGAGATAAGCTAAATTGAAGGCATTTTGCGTAGAAAACAATGAGAGATACCTTATAGAAGAAGTATCTCTCATTGTATATCACACTGATTATATGCTATTTACCTCATATAGAATGAGAGTATGAGACTAATATTTATTTTTTTATTTCTAGTATATGTTCCTAAGTCCAAGTTATCAATGCGATTTACTTATCCTGCTTCCTATAAGCGGAAGGAATCTCTCCTTTAATAGACTTGAAAACCTTACTGAAATAACGCAAAGAAGAGAAGCCGACCACTTCGGAGATTTCAGTAATGTTCATGGTAGTAGTAGTAAGTAACACGATTGACTGCTCAATGCGCTGCTTATTCACATAGTCTACAATCCCCATACCCGTGATGGCCTTCACTTTATTGAATAATAACGAACGACTGATACACATATTAGTAGCTATAAACGCAACATCCAGATCCGGATTACTCATATTATCCGCAATCAATGTATTCAATTTCAGCAGGAAAGTCTCATCCGCATTACTAAAGCTCACTTCCTTATGCGTCAAGAGCTTATCATCTTTATATCTTGCCCGTATCTGTTCGCGCTGCCTCAACTGATTATGAATCAATGCCAGCAAACCGTCTATTTCGAAAGGTTTCGGCAAAAAGGCGTCCGCTCCAGTCTTATAACCGGTATACATATTCTGAGAATTATGATAGGCGGTCAATAAGACAAAAGGAATATGGCTGATATCCAGATTAGTCTTCACTTCCCGGCAAAGTTCAAACCCATTCATCCGGGGCATCATGACATCACTGATGATAATATCCGGCAATCGGTCTTTGATCTGTTCCA